>OGJZ01000008.1_pt1 | contig 245317 bp, 205 predicted proteins | sample 1572321 | NCBI WGS metagenome assembly OGJZ01 (sample SAMEA2582086, study PRJEB24529) | metagenome | biome: Human gut stool | place: China | collected 2011 | reverse complement strand
ATATACGGCTACATGTCCATTTCTCCATTTGCAGAAGTGTAGAAGTAGCAATCCATTAATGGAGATAATGCAGAAAACCATGAAGCATATACGGCTACATGTCCATTTCTCCATTTGCAGAAGTGTAGAAGTAGCAATCCATTAATGGAGATAATGTAGAAAAACCATGAAGCATATACGGCTCACTGCCGCTCTCCATTTGCAGAAGTGTAGAAGTATCAATCCATCAATGGAGACAAGGAAAAGAAACCATAAGACATACACGGTTACATGCACATTCTTCATTTGCAGAAGTGTAGAAGTAGCAATCCGTTAATGGAGACAATGAAGAAAAACAATAAGGCGTATACGGCTACCTGTCATTCTCCATTTGCAGATGTGTAAAAATAACAATCCATTAATGGAGAATAGGGTATGGAAAGGGCAGATTTCCAGTACATACGTCTCCCTTATTCCTGAATTATGGGCGTAAGTCACATGATTCAGGAGAGATAGCCACCTTTTTATGGGGAGAGCAGCCGGCAAATGCCTGATGGAAATGACCCGAAAATCACAGGAGAATAACCGTACAATAGGCTGATACACAATTCCTATTGGAGAATGTTGTCCCCATTAGGGGACAGCAAGTTGTGTTTTCGTTTAACGAAAACAGGACGGTTTAACGGAGAATACACCGATAAACCGTTACTTATTTCAAGCTCCAGCGTCGCTTTTTACATATCTAACTATAATTCATTTGAAATCACAAAACAGATTGAACCGAATGTGGTTAGTTTGTCTGTTTATTTCATGTCCGAATCATTAGTATGCTATGTTGCAAAGTTCGTATTCATTATGAAAAAATCCGCTTACGAGAACAAGATATTCAGGTAATTTGCCATCCTTTCCCCAAAGAAGTTCGATGTTAAAAAGTTCAGAAAGCGTTTTGGCTATGTCAAATCCGAAGGCTTCGAGTGACGGACGCACTTTTTCCGGGTGTCGGCATGGTGTGCCGCAGTTACGCGTACACTCGTTATCTGAGCAGTGAAGACATTTACCTATATAGGCAAATGAACGCCCTCCATATTTCCGTTCCATATCCAATAATTCGCTCTCGATTCGTATCCGTTCCGGTAAAATGAGTTTTTGTGTATATTCAATCGGAATATCTTTGTCTTCAGGGATTATCTTCGTTGCCATAAGATGTGCATACTTGTATTGTCGGAGAAACGATTCCGTATCAAAATCAAATGGAGGACACCCCCAACTTTTACCGTAATTGGTACATTGTTTGCAAAGTTCAAGAAAATGTGGTTCGTCACGGAATTCGGCGATATATCCTTCAACAGTGATGTCTGAAGTAAAATTTTCTACAGTGTATATACTCATTGTTTCAAAATCATTGTACCGCATAAGGAGTCGAAACGGATGTTTTCATTTTGGAAAAGTCTGTCAATGTATCCGCTTTTCTGCATTTCAGACGCGGTCAAGCAACTTAAATTCGGGGTATCTAACAATGCTATCGAATCGCACATGGACAACGCGATGTCAAGTTCATGTGTCGAGAACATGATACATTTTTTCTCGTCGTGGACAAGCCTACGAAGCAACGCCACAAGTTCGTAGCGATTAGGCATGTCAAGAAAGGAAGTCGGTTCATCAAGGAGAATGATAGGAGTATCCTGTGCCAATGCACGAGCAATCATCACACGCTGGCATTCGCCATCCGACATTTTATCCATCGTGCGGTTTGCATAAGCCTCCATTCCCACCGAAATGAGCGATTGCATGACTATCTCCTTATCTGTTTCTTGCATCCTACCTATCCAGTTGGTATAAGGAGCACGGCCTATGGCTACGACATCCTTGCACCGCAGGTTGGCGATGCGCGTGCGCTCGGTCGTGACGACAGCCAGCGTTTTTGCCATATCTTCGGTTTTCATGCAGGCGATGTCGTGCCCGTCGAGAATGATTTTTCCGGAATAACACCGGTTCAGACCGGCTATGGCGCGGAGCAACGTCGATTTTCCTGTCCCGTTTCTTCCGATAAGGGCTGTCAGTTGACCTTTTTTTATCGTGGCATTTACCTCGTGGAGCAACGAGTTTTCTTTGTAACCTATGGAAAAATGCTGTAATTCTATCATGCGGTGATGGATTTGTTGCGTAAAACCACCCATACGACGATTGGGATTCCCAATAGAGCTGTAATGGCGTTGATCGGCAAGGTGAATATTTTAGAAATGATGTCGCAAAGAAGCAATATCGATGCTCCCGAAAGAATTGTTCCGGGCAGAAGGACATGATGATCGCTATTTTGGAAAAGCATTCTTGTGACATGAGGCATAGCGAGACCTATGAAACCTATCGGACCGCAAAAAGCGGTTATCGTTCCGGCGAGCAGCGTTGTCGAGAGAAACAACAGGCTGCGTGAACGCCGAATATTCAGTCCCATTGTTACGGCATATTCCTCTCCGAACAGCAGGAGGTTAAGCGGTTTGATGGTCAGTACCGCCAACAGCAGTCCGGCAAACACCGATGGAACAAGAATCAGAAGTTGTCCGGAGGTGACGTCACCCAAAGCCCCCATCGTCCAAATGACAAAGGCTTTCAGCGATTCCTCTTTGCTGAGGTACTGCAATATCTGCACGACAGCACCTACGCCCGATGAGAACATCATGCCCAGAATCAGGATTACCATGATGTCTTTTATTCGCTGTCCGACGGCAGTTATCACGAGCAACACGACAGCCGCACCCACCCACGCTGCTCCGGCAATGCCTATTGATGAACCGATCCCGGCAAGTACCACAAGTGCCACACCGAGACTTGCACCGGAACTGATGCCAAGGACATAGGGACCGGCAAGAGGATTACGGAAGAGGGTCTGCATCTGAAGACCGCTGACCGATAAGGCAGCCCCGGCCAACAGTGCCACTATAGCTTTTATGAGGCGTATGTTGAGTACGATTTTTTCCGTGGCACGGGAACAATTTCCCCCGGTCAGTGCTGCCCATACATCGCGGATCGGAATGTTGACAGCTCCCACGGCCAAGTCCAGTAAAAAAAGACCGACCGTGAGCGTAATCAATATGGAGAATAATATAGTCGAACGGGAACGCATCTATTTCAGTTGCTTGTAATACACACACTCTTCCTGCACCAGTTCAGGATGGAATATCTTCACGAGGTCGCGGAGCACGATGTCAGGATTCACGACGGCAGACTCGTAATAGTCGTTACCCCCGGCTGTGTTGGTACGGGCGTTGTTGTTATACACCTCTCCATTTTTGAAACATCGGGTATCGGTGAATTTCGGACATGATGCCTTCAAGTCGTCAAGGGAGTTCGCCATTCCCACGTTCAGCCACATGTCCGCATCCGACGCGAGCAGATATGCTTCTTCTAAGTCAATGGGGATAGAAGCGTTTCCCGTGTTCTTCTGGTAGATATAGCGGCCTCCCGCATCAGTAATCAAGCGGGCTACATAACTTTGGGTTGAAGGCATGAACCACGAGTCGCCATAGGGAACATTAAGCATAACCGAAGGAGTGCCGAGGGTACTGTCGGCCACTTTCTTTTTCAAGGCGTTGTATCTGACCGGGATTGCGGCAAAGGCTTTTTCACCCTTCTCACGTTTTCCTGTGACTTCTGAAAGCACTACCATCCATTCGGCCTTGCCGAGAGGCGACTCTTCAAGATAATCGCCGACATACATGAACGGTATGTCGAGTTCTTCGAGTTTGCTTTCCATTGCGCTTGCGCCGTTCACCCCATAGAGCAGAACGAGGTCGGGATCGAGCGAGAGCAGCAACTCGTAGTTGATGTTCCCTTCATAGCCGACATCGCCAATACTGTCGCGGCGGGCTTGGATGTCTGGGTTGGAAATGTAGTCGATTCCCGAAACGCCGGTTATACACCGGACTTCACCGATTGCGTCAAGCATGGCGATATGAGTGGAAGACATCGCCACGATGCGTTTGGCGTCTCCTTTGAGTACCTGTCCTGCAAACCCTTCGGGAACCTCTTCACCGTTGCGGACGATAAACAGCCATGTGGTTACACTGTCCGCTCCCTGCCAGGGATTCCTGACGGTTATCAGTACACTTTCCTTCCCGCCCGCCCCTTTGATGTCGAAGCCGGAGGCATATTCGGGAGCATAAAGCAGCAGGTTGAAATCATTGATTTTTGAGCTTTTGTTGTGGCAGCCTGTAAATGCCAGAGAAAGCAACAAAATCAGGCTTAAATTCTTTAATGCGTTCATATTGATGCAGATTATCGTTTACTATTTTTGTTTTTTCCGAACTTGGGTGTTATGCCGATGAATATCTCGAAATTGATGCCCGGCATGGGACGGGACAATACGGAAAGGTATTCTTCATCGAACAGGTTGTTGATGCTGCCCTTTAGCGACAGATCGGCCCATCGGAAAGAGAGCTGTTTTTCCAGTGTCACGTTATTCATGAAGTAAGGGGGCAGATAGCCCGTCAGGGTATAGTCATTACTCGACATGGTATAACGCTGGCTGTAATAACACCATTTGTAAAGCAGGCTCCATGTCCGCCATGACAGACGTCCGGTCACCGTTGCGGAAAACTCCGGCACGTATGGCAACTGTTTGCCGACGGATTGGTCTGCCGGACTCATCGGTTCGCTCTCGTTGATCGAGGGAGTCCACGAGAAAGTTCCGTTCATATCCAGTTTCCAGTCCTTTCCGAGCATTATATCAAGGTGGGCGTTGGTCTCTGCCCCGTAAGCATGTACCTTTTTGAGGTTTCTGGGGGAGAAGAATCCCTTGGTTGTGGGTAGCCAGATGATCCAGTCGTCGATGTGCGAATCGAACCAGTTGATACCACCGCTCAAAGCATATACATTTTCTTTCCCCACCGAGAACGACAACCCCACGTCGTATGTGAAGCCGTGCTCGCTTTTCAGGTCGGGATTACCGCCCGGCAGAAAATAGAGGTCGTTCAGCGTGGGAAAACGGTAGTTCCGGGAGATGGATGCTTTCGCCACGATATTGCCTTTTTTCGACAGTACCCCGTCGATGAAGAAAGCCGGGATAACCGGGGCCCATTCCGTACCGAACATATCCTCGCGAAGGACAAGCGAGGCGGCAAAACGATCGACAGGCCGCCATTTCGCAGAAACGGAACCGGAAAACTCGACACGTCCCTTGTCATACCCGACAACAGCCTTGTTACCTTCCTGCGAGATGATATTTTTGTCCGCGCTTTCCACCAAATGCTGGTGTACGGAAACACCGGCCGTGAACAGCCATTTCTCTGAAGGAGCATAATCCCCGTCCGCACTTCCGTAGAACGTGTTAATCTTACTGCGTGAGCGGGTCATCGAAGCCATTTCGCCGTTTCCCTTGTCCCGCTTGTAATCATAGGCCATCCATGTGTGTATATAGCCGCCTTTTACACCGACCTTCCATTTCTCCCGCACGCGATCCCACGAGAGGACGCCGCGAAACGTCTGCTCCCTTTGGCGGTTCTCGAAGTCCATGTCGTTCCCGTAATCCGTGCTGAGCATCGCCAGTTCCCGGTTAGAATTGATATACCAGGCGTTTAGCCCGAACTTGTCGCCTTCGCCCGTGTTATAATAAATTTCCTGCAAGACGTGCAGATCCTTATAAGCCCCGCTGCGGTTGCGTTCCGTCGGGTAATAGGAACCGATGATGTTCTTGTCCTCGTCATAGATGTTTTCCTTCTTGTCCCGGTTTCGGTATTTGTAGTCGTTGGGGGAAGAGGAATACACCACACGGGTGGAGGACTGCCAGTGTTTGTCACCGTAGGTCAGGCGGAGAAACTCGTCGAACGTGCTGAACGACCCCACTCCCTGCACGTACTGCAACCCGAACCCTTCATGGTTGGCCGGAGAAGTGGAGAGCCTGACCAGACCACCCAAGCCGCCGCCCGTTTCGTTTACCGATGACGTTCCGTGCAGCAGCGAGGCATCATCGATAAAGTAAGAAGGGATGGTGGAAAAATCCGTCATGCCCAGCATCGGGTTGTTAATGCGCATACCATTCCACGTCACTTGGGTATGCGAGGGAGAGGTACCCCGGAAAGCCACGGTGGATAACGTGGCGCGTCCGTAGTTCTTGACAAAAACGGATGAGTTGAATGTCAGCACATCGGCCATAGACAAGGCGATGTTCTCTTTCATGGCGATGGAATCGAAACGGGTTCGTTGCACGCCTATATCCTTCATAGGTCGTTTGCCCACCACCGTAACCTCCGGAATACGTAGTACCCTTTTGGTAATGCTGACGGAATTTTTCTGCTGGGCGGCAAGCAGAAAGGGCAGGCTTACCCCCACGAACAATAGAATAAGATGTCTTTTCATTTTTGTCCTCCTTCCTCGTTATTTCCAGCAGAAAGCTCCCGGAATGATTCCCACGTAAAATTCATCGATCAGCTTGCCTTGCGGCGAATAGCGATACACGATACCTTGTTGCTGGTAATCAATAGCGTCGGCCACATATACCTCCCCGTTGTTGGGATTGACCGTAAGGCCGTAGTATTTGGTGTCCCGAAACTCCAGAAAAGGCCGGACGGGAACACGGTCGGCTTCCACCGGCATTCGCCAAATATCGTTGTTGATCCAGTAAAGTGTATCCCGTGTACCGTTGAGCTGGACTTCCGAAGGCCAGTCGCCCAGCTTAAACTTGAACTGTTTCTCTACGGTGAAAGTCTCGGCGTCTATACGATAGAGAGACGGTGCCTCGTAACCGTATGGGCTGCCCTCGTAACCGCCATCCGTGATGGTCCACATCTTGTTGTATTTGTCCATGACCAGCGAAGTAGGTTGTATGCCGATGGTCAGTTCGTCCACGACCTTGTCCGTCTCCGTGTCGATTTTCAGGATGCGGTTCTGGTACGACCAGCAGTTCACATAGACGTACTTGCCGTATTGTACCATTTGTTCGGTGGAACCCGATTCCATGTCCATGTCTGGACATTCGATATAGCCGGTAATCTCGTATGTCTTGGGGTTGATGATGAAGATACGGTAGTCCCATATCTGCGTCACATAGGCTTTCTCATCCGACAGAAAATGGATATACCGGGGTGAGGTGAAACCTGTGATACGGCCCACTTCCTTGAAAGTATTGATGTCGATGGCGAAAATCACATGCGAGTTGTTCACCACGATCCAGCCTATACCGTCCCGGATAACCATAGACTGGGCCACATCGCCCAACTTGAACCCGTTGGCACGGTAAAACACTTCATTCTCCACTTCGCACGTGGCGGGATCGTAGTAGGAAAGCGTGGCATTGCTGTACTGGAAATTCCCCTCGTTGGTAATGAAAAGACCAGAGGCCGATACAGAGAAATCTTCCATCTCTCCGTAATCCCATTTCATGCAACTGCCGAAAACTGGCAGGCAGAAAAGAAAAAGGCAAATCCGTTGTATTGTTCTGCTCATTGTCATTCGGATAAAAAAGAGTACCCGAATCATTACGGGTACTCTGGTTAAGGTATAAGGTTTAATCCTGCTGCGTATATTGTTTGTCCTTCATATTTTGGAAGGTTGGGTTATACCCACATTTCGTCACGCTCCAACTTTCCCCCGTAATCATTCCGTTTTCTATAAACTTGCCGAAGAAAGTGTAGTCGGTAAATTTCGTCAAACCGTCAAAAACAACCCCATGCAAGGTCTCCAACTTCTCCATGGAAAGTGTTTCCTGAGAAAGAGAAGTCGCACTTTTTATCTGTAGCGTACCATCTATAGTCTGTAATTTATCACAAGTAATGCCTGTTGCTTTATTAACGAACAACCCTTCACCTCCTACGTGAAGCAATTCCGGAATATCCAGCGATTTACTTTGTAAAGATATTGCTAACGAACCCTCTCCCTCTTTATAATATACAGGAGAAGCTGAACAACAAACTTTGGATAGTAAGGGCAAGTTACAACTGGTAAAATTTCCAGATAAATAGAACTGTCCTCCCACTTCTTTCAAGACTGGCATTGTGATTGAAGCAAACATGGGTATTTGGATATATCCATATCCATCTATGATTTCCAAGTCGGGAAATTTGGCATTGCTTCGCATTTGGCCTGTCACATTTAGATTTCCATATACATGTTGAATTGTCGATATGGTATAATCGATATTGTTGGTGGTTGGCTTACAAGTGAAGTCTTTGATATTCTTGAACGTGATTTCAGGGAACTTATTATTCGTGAGACTGGTGATGACAAAATTTACATTTGACAAATCTTCGGCTGTTTCAATTTTGGAGAGCTGCACCTTGTTTATAATTTCAATCTGGGGCGCTGTTTCTCCGAAGGTTTCAAATCGGGCGTTCGGCAACAGCAGTGTTCCGCTCACATCTTCAAGATAATCCAGCGTGATGCTTCCAAGTGTGGTGATCTTGCTCCAGTCGGGAAGTTGTTTGAGTGCCGTGAAATTCTTTATCTTTATCTGTCCCTTTATCGTTGTCAGTTTGTCCATTCCACCGAAAGCCTGAAGCACGTCATTTCGTTGGGGAACAAAACTACCGGTAGGAGGAGCTTCCATATTGGCTTCCATAATAATACTTCCGTTTACTGTTTCGATTTCCGGAAGGTTGATGGTTTCCAACATCACGGGGACGGTATGGAAATCAAGGCCACCGGTCTCTTTCAGCTTAAGGAAGCTCATGGAAGTCAGCTTGGCAAGATTGTTTACGGACAAGACCCCTCCGACACTTGTCAGTTCCGGTATTTCCAAAGACGCAATCGAACCGGCTGCTGTGTTCTCTTCATTGAGTCCTTGAAGATTCAGATCCTGACCTACAGTAGTCAGAACCGGAAACTCAAAACTCTGTAACGACGACGCATTGAACATCACGCTTCCTTCAATAGTTGCCAGTTTCTCGAATAGGACATACGTCACTTGGTCGTTATATACCGATATGTCTCCGGAGAGCGTTTCCAATGCTTTCATGGAAATCATGTGAAGTTCCGTAGCTTTCGAGGCGACATCGGTCGAACCTACCTGTAAACCTCCGGCAGAAACGATATTATCCAACCCTGTCAAGTCTGCACCGTTGTAACTGTTACGAATGACAATGTTGCCAGTAACCTCTTTCAAAGATGCCAATGCAGATATGTCAGTGATTTTTTCTGCCTCTTCCGCATCAGAGCCGATAATCAGGTTCCCTTTGACAACGGTTGTTTTGGTTGCGGCAAAAGAAGCTACCTCCTCGGTGGTCTTCAACTCCACATCTCCGTCAGATTCTATCTCGCTTTTCACGACCTTATAGGTATATTCGCGGGCATCTCCGTTATAGGATGTCACCCGGAAGGTTCGTTCGTTATCCCAGTCCGTTACCGTTTCAGGATCAGGTATGATTGTTGCAGAAGTTGTGTACTTGAATTCCACTTCGGCGTTGTTCAGCGATACCGTATAGGGAACGGTTATTGTTACTGTATTGTCCGTAATGTCGGCCGTGTACGATTTCCCGTCCACGGTCATCACGACCGATGTGATGAAATTTTCATCTGCATCTTCAGGTATAATTTCATCGTTTTTGTCACACGCTCCCAAAAAGAACAAGGATAGGAGCATGGGAAGAAAATAAATTTTCATACTTGTAATTTTTATTATTTGGTTAGATCCTCAAAAGAAAATACCTCCGTAGAAACTTCGCCCAGCCAGCCGCTTTTGGCCAGAACACCGCATTGTATTTTGATAAAGTCAATATATTGCAGATTGGCTTCCGTTCCATCGGCATGGATGGCATTGGAAATTTTGAAACCGTTCCTTTGTCCGCTTCCATCCACCGTACTGCCGCCTTCTATCTGGTCGTTTCCGAAATTATCCACGTACCCCCAGTCATAACTCTGATTATCCCAATAACCGGTTTGAGAATCTTGGGTGTTGCGGGCGGCCAGACAAGTGCCTGTCAGGGTATAACTGTTTTCCGAAATCCAAGCCGGATAATAATAGTCTTGTGTATGATAAGCGGACAGATAGTCTACCCAGCCGTTTCTACCGTCGGAACTGATCCATTGGACATCCATTTTTTTGCCTTCCGGACGGTAATAGGTCACTTCAAAATTCTGTATTGTTTCTTCCTTGCCTGCTTCAGATCCTTTCAGTTCGTACCACTCGTCATCCGGCAATCCGTTTCCGTTTATATCTTGCATGACCCATACGATACCCGGTTCGGAACTGCCGTCAAAGGCGTTCCCCTGAACACAGAAATCATATTGGTTACCCGAATTGGGAATACTGTGGTCGAAGCCGACGATGATATAACCCCCGAAAGAACCTAAAGAGACGTGCAGTTTGTCTTTCAAACGCTGTGTTGCCCATGCGACAGCCGCTTCAGGGGATGTTTCGTTGCCGGTCATACCGCCTATCGTGCTCGTCTCGTTGATAAATTGGCCGGGAGCTGGGGTATATTCATAGACTTTATTCCAGAGCTTGGAACTTCCCGAAGCCCGGAAGCCGTCTTGTTCCTTTTTGTCCACACAAACGACTTTTACGGTGGCAGTGACAGCCGTTTTCCCTTTGTCGATATTCCTGCTTATTTTTTCCGTCGGTGTGTCTTCCGACACAGTACAGGAGACGGTGTATTCTCCGGGTGCGGACGGCGTGAACTTGAACATGCGTTCCACTTCTCCTTCCATGACCTGACCGTCCACACTCCACTCAAAACGGGGATTGTCGAAATACTCCAACAACGGACGCAGGAAAACAGGACGGTCGGCAAAAGTGTACCTGTCCGTGGATGTTTGCAGGTAAGACGGGGTCGGGAATTTGACAACGTAGGGCATCGTTTCCACGACCTCTACGCTTACGTCTTTCGTTGTTGTCCCATCTATATTGGAAGCGTTGATTGTCACCGTATAAACACCGAGTTCTTTTTCATTGAAAGTATAAGTATTCTCGGTGGAAACGATTTTTCCTTCCCGTACCCATTCGATTTTGAACCCTTCGACATCCGAATGCTGAATATCGGGAGTAAATGTGTAATCGGTATTCCGGACGACTTTTAGCCCCTGCGAAGGTAGTGCCAGTGAGATGACCGGAGGGGTGAGTTCTTTCACTTCTACTTTCAGTTCCTCTTCGGCATAGCCTTCCGCATTGTCTACTCTTAGTTTGACATAAAAATCCCCGCATTCATTCCATGTACGTTGAAGAGACGGACCCGAAGAAACCAGCGTACCGTCTATCGTCCAAGCAAAAAGAGCATCTTCAACATTCTGGTATGTCGGGGCGATAGTCAATTCGTGATCGACCTTGACCGTGTAAATACCGGTCTCGCTGTCAAGTTCTATTATAGGTTGTCCTCCTACTTCTTCGGTAATGACTTCATCCTTGTTGCAGGAGGTGAACAGCATACAGGCAGAAATAATAAAATAGTGAAAACGATGCATGATGTGTGGATTTTAGAAAAATAACAGGGATACCCCCGACAGAAGGGATATCCTTGTATTCTTTTTATTGTATGGTGATATCATCAATACAGATATAAGCTGGAGTATTCAAACCGTATGCTCCCGAATCCGAACCCTCGAAGTTGAATTTCACACTTTGCACCCCTTCGGCATTGATTTCCCAATAATCCCATGTCGTGATAGGATCAACCTGTTGTTGGCCGTTACGATAATCGGCTAAAAGACGTTTGTAAGTGCGGATCAGACCGCCATTCGCATCATAACATTCCAGATTCACTTGGAAATACCCTTTCATCTCTTTCAGAGGAGTCGCTACCCCCGTAGAACCGAACTGATTACCATAAGTAATGACACCATAAGTGTATGAGGTGTTGCAGATCCACAGGCCGACCAATTTCCGGGGAACATTGAAATAAAATTCTGGTTTAGCCATCCATGCCTGATTGTAAGCATCCACATATCCGTAAACGACACCGAAATTGGAACCGCTGTGCCCGGCTTCCTTATTCTGTCCTTCCGCTTCCACCGCAGTGTTATAGACAGAACATTGGTTTAGATAAGAATACCACCAGTCTCCGGTATTTCCCGACTGATTGGAGCGGATGTTCCAGTTGGAAAGTGCGATGCCGCCGCTGGAATACTCTGTGCTTCCACCTACAGTATTAAACATTGAAAGGAAGAGATATTCTTCCGGAGTATTGTCGTAAATGGTGGTTACTTGAGGATACCCTTGGTACGAATAAAGATTTTCTCCGGCCGAGGTAGGTCCTGCTAACATGCCGGGATCGAAATCATCGAAAGTGATAGTTAAAGTACCGTCCGGATTTGTCACAGCACGGGTTTGCGAAGTTCCGGAATCAACCGGGTCCATCAAAAAGTCATCGTCCGAACTACAGCCAGAGAACAAGGCGGTTGCGGTAAATAGACAGGCACCTGCCAGAAAGCGTAATTTTCTTTTCATAGGTCACTCATTTTAATGTAAAACATATTATTAACAAACACAAAAAATTCCCGTTCGTGCGGACTTACACGAACGGGAATATGTCTGTCTTCAAATATTGAATGGCCGATGAGCTATTCCTTATTTGATTACGACCCGTATATCCCGCAGGTGTAAATCTCATTCCGGTCATGGCAGGTCTTCTGACTCGTCCCGGTCATCGTGCCTTCCCGGTATTACACCAGTGGCAAAAGTTCGATGTCCGTTTTTGTGGACTCACAGCAGCGGGTACTGTCCCGGATTTTCACCGGGTTCCCTTTTCATTCGGAAGGCGTAAACCTCCCGAAACCATTTCCCGACTGCAAAATTATCTATATTACATATCAATTCCAAATAATTCATAATATTTATAATAAAACACACAAAGCATGACAACCGTACTGTTTTAATTAGAGCATTCAAGTTTACGACAAACGAAGACGGTAATTATCATACACAATATCCATAAACCAACAAAACAGCTTGCCATTTTCCATAACAATGCGTTCTGGAATAGATAACTGTTAGCTGCAATTATGCAAGCAAAAAAAGCAGACAGAATAATGACTATTAATATCATGCACCAGAAATTAATCCTATAAATTTATGGAAAACAAGTAAGGGAATGGAAGTTCCGTTGCCGCATGGATGCAGGTGAAGGACCTTCTCTTTTAACGTTGGATACGCCAATGCACGCCAACGGAAGACTCTGATATTATCTGTTTGGAAAGGATATAGGATGTGCGTTACTTTGTCGCATATTCAGAATCTTAAAAAGAATTTTAGTATGGAACTGACAATTATTGAAACAAGCGCGTATTAGGAGTTGAGAAAGCTGGTCAGCACGCTGGTCGTACAGATGGGCGACTTCCAGAAAAAGATTGCCCCGCCTGCGCCGGACAAGTGAATGGATGCGCAGGACGTATGTGATGGACTTATGCCCAAACACTTTCTGAAGAGTTTCCAGCAGCATCCCCTTGAGTATGGCCAGAACGGCAAATGCGTGGCGTCCGATGTGCGGGGTGACCTCGCCCCGGAGTTGCATTTCCTGCCTATGATTCCAAGACTGAGCCGCATGGCATTGTATTCACCTACCGGAAAGACACATTCGGGGAGTCTTTCTTTTCATCCGTACCCCTATATTTTTCAATCAGTTCGATAGCAATGGGCAATAATTTTACGACATACGCCACTCCCGTTTTTATACGGTTGCCCATCAGCCATGTACCGCCGTCGGAGTCGGTATGGATATTATCGTATGTTATGGCTTTCAAGTCCACATAGGAAAGACCGGTGAAGCACATGAACAGGAACATGTCGCGCATGGCACGCTGGCGTTTGTATCTCGGTTCTATATGGATTATCCTTTGCAGTTCCTCTTCGGAAAGGAAAGAACGCCTCTTGTATTCGGGCATACACTCGAATGATGCGAACGGATGAACCCGTATCCAGCCTTTTTCCTGCGCGATATACATCAGCCACTTCAAGGTATTGACACGCCCGAAGACAGTGGAGTTTGCCAAAGCGCATGTACCGAGCATCCAGTTGTAGTAATCCTCGATGAATGATTTCTCAAGTTCTTCGATGACAATATCCTCTGCATTCTTCTTGCTTTTCATGAAAAGCAGGAGACTCTTGTAATCGGCAACCAGACCGCAGTAGGTGCTTTCGGCTTTCTCTATGCCGATTTTCTTTTTATACGGTTCCAGCTGTTCCCTGAAAAGGTTCATAAGGGTGTGGCATTCCTCTGAGAAGCCGACATAGCGGTTATAGACTTTCTTGGCTGTAACAAAACTGTCGTGGTCGCAGATGTACTGGTAGTGCCTGGTGATTTGCGCCTTGATATTGTCAAGCTCCTGATTGAGTGTACGGGCCTCCTCGGACTTGCCTTTGGCCCGGTTGGTTTTGACGTCCCACAAAGCGAGGGACACTTCTTTCTTACAACTGAAACCGGCTTGGGTTCCATTGATGGTGATACGGCCCATAATCGGTGTCTTTCCGTTTTTTACAGACTGTTTATTCTCAAAACACTTAGCTATACATGGTCTGCGATAAGCTAAGAGAGATTCCCCTTACACAAAAGCATGGCATCTCCTTGTCGTATCTCGCCTTTATACTTTTATGTATAGTAGTCTACCGGATCGAATGAACAAGACCTATCCCATACATAAACCAATTTAGACTGCTATGTTATTTTTGAGGAAGAAGATGGAATGAGACCAGATACCCTCTTTAAGGCTGACTGTAAGTCGATTAAATGTAGAAAAAGATTGCTTTTGTCACAAGTAAAGTGTATATTTGCATTGAAAGAATCGTTCTTTGACAGAGGCAAAAGAAAACAGAATATTGTAATTCGCTCGTTTCTAAATCGTTACCTGATATTAATTAAACAGAAATAACTGTTTAATTTTCAATTAGATAGAGATTGTATGATGTTTCGCAACGTAAGTTGTTATCTTTCCCAAATTTAGTTTCTCACCTATCATTTTCATTCTTTTATTTATCAGTTTTGTGAGATTCTTCTTTTTCTTCTCATGTTCCCACGCACTGTCACCAGGTTTTAAAAACGGGAAAATATAGACACTTTTTTTAGGGTCATTCCCCCATTTATTGATTATTGAATACATTTCAGGTGTTATCGCTGCATAGATTCGTTTTACATCATGTGTCCTGTCTTTCGTCTTTTTTCTGATAAATGATATTTCACCGTTTTGAATATCTGAAAATTTAAGGCTTATCAGGTCTGCAACATTCAGACCGTTACAGAAGTAAATAAACAGCCATAAATCACGATAAAATTCGGTAGTCATGCTTCCATCACTATATTCTGCAATGGCTTTAAGCTGTTTCTTGTTGAGTGCTTTCTTTTTTCCTGAACCTTCTTTAATCTGGTATTTGCCCCTGCCGAAAGGATAATCTGATTCTCTGATAACTCCCACCTGTTTAGCTATATTCATAGTGGCACGAATGTTTCTCATGTTCATCGCTACAGTTGTCTGATTTGCTGTTTTCAATATGAATTTCTCAAGACCGTTTAACCATTCAACTGTTACTTCCTTTATAGGAACATCGTGTTTCATGTAACGTTTGAGTAGAGAAAGAGTTCCTTTATAAAAGGCAGAAGAACCAAACTTTTCTTCATTCTCAAGTTCTTTAATCTTTGCGGAAATCATTTCATTCAAACTTCCTCCGATATTTTTACCGAGCATATTGTTCAGATTGCTGAAAGAGAAAGTTCCACGTTCTACAAGAATATCAACATTCTTTAAAATCCGGCTCAACTCTTTACCGATTATATCCTGTATTTCAATATTCTTTTTCGACTTACTTTCAAGAACCTCTTCAAGCTCTTCTTTAGTGCTCATGCAGATTCCTGTTGGGTAATACTTTGGTTTTCCCTGAAAATATACCTTTATTTTTACAGGATAAGTTCCTTCTTTGTTTACTGTGCGTGTATCAAGCAATACAGATACAACAACTCCATTTTTTACTACTTTAATCATGTTCTAAGGGATTAATTGTAAGCGGAATTGCTTACCTGCTATATATCCTTTATTTTTGGAAAATATAAGTTGAATGGAGTGTTGAAAGATTTTGAAAGCTATTTTCAAACTGCTTTAACGCATCGTTTTAGAACTCTCATTAAATTAAGAATATTATTTCTACTGAAATTCGGTAGAATATTTTGTATTTCAAAATATAATATATATATTTGTACAAACTCAATTGATTATGAGAATCATAGCAAGAAGTAAAATCGTTGAATACTATACAGAACACCCTGATGCAGAAACTGCACTTGAAGATTGGTTTCAGAAAGTGAGAAAAGCAGAGTGGACATGCTTTTCTGATATAAAGAAGATGTTTAACAGCGTTGACAGTGTAGGTAACCAGCATTATGTGTTCAATATAAGAGGAAACAACCATCGTTTGATAGTGGTTGTTAAGTTTACAATAAAAACGGTACTGATTAGATTTATAGGTACTCACGCGGAATATGATTTGATAGATGCAAAAAATATATAGTATGGCAAAGATTCAGAATGAAACAGCTTATAGGGCAGCAATGGAAAGAATTGAAGAACTTCTGCCTTTGACCGACGACAATACACCACTCACTGACAAGAACTTGATAGAGCTTGATTTATTGTCTGAACTTGTATCGGAGTATGAAGATGAACACTACCCGATAAAGTCTCCTTCATTGATAGATGTTATAAAGTTGCGAATGTATGAAATGGGACTTAATCAGGCGAAACTTTCAGAACTTCTTGGGGTTAGCCCATCACGTGTCAGCGACTATTTGACCGGTCGTTGCGAGCCTACTTTGAAGGTTGCTCGTGATATTAGTAAAAAGCTCAACATTGATGCAAATATAGTGCTTGGAGTATAATTTCATTAATTATAAATTACCATATATTTATGATTTTATGAATAAAAACTCTATTTTTGTAAAATCAATTATATTGTAATATTGCTATTGATAAATTGATTGGTATGAAAATAAATATTAAAGGCCTAGGCGCAATAAAAGAAACTACAATAGATTTAAATAAGAGACTAACTGTCTTCTGTGGTCATAATAATACTGGGAAAACTTATGTTTCCTATATAATCTACGCGCTTACTTCAGGGAGGAATTTTGAACCAATGTTTCTTCAAGATGATAAGTTAAAATCTCTTTTAGAGGAGAAAAAGTTAATTCTGACAATCGATAAAGAAGATATTTGGAAATATCGTAATAACACAATAAAACATATAGAAGAAAATTTAAATGAGATTTTTGGAATATCAAAAGACCAAGCTATTAAATATTTTCCATCATTCTCTATTGGCTTTGAAACATCTAAAGATAATTTTTTTAATAAAATACTTGAAGAAAGTATAGAAGGGAAAATTGAACAAAATCAATTTTCATTACAAATAAAAAAAGAAAAAAAATCATTGGATATACAAATATCTATGAGTTCTACAGATAAAATTTCTGATAACTCTATAGGGTTTATCCAATTTATGTTATTGACAGGAATATATTCATCTTTGGCGTTCTATCCAATAACAAAATCTATTATATTTCCTGTTGAACGCAACTCTATATACACATTTAGTAAGGAGTTATCTATAAAGAGAAATATGTTAGTTGACCAAATGCAAGATTTGTCAACAAAGAAAATAGACCCATTCGATTTCCTTTTTAAACGAACAACTCGTTATCCTTTACCGATTAGAGATGGACTTGAAATTGCTGAAGATATGAACAATCTTCAGAAAAAAGATGGAGATTATAAGGATTTTGCAATAGAAATAGAAGAAGAATTATTACAAGGAAAAGTTTCTGTTTCTAATGAAGGAGAAGTTCAATTTACTTCCAATAAAGCAAAATCAAAAAAACTACCGATTCACCTTACTGCTTCCATTGTAAAAACATTATCAAGTTTAGTCTTTTATCTTAAATACTTAGCGAAAAAGAATGATTTGATAATTATTGATGAACCAGAATTAAATTTGCATCCAGATAATCAAGTTATACTTACAAGATTATTTGCTAGATTGATAAATAATGGATTTCGTTTATTAATTAGTACACATAGTGATTATATTGTAAGAGAATTAAATAACTTAATCATGTTATCAAACAATAATGAAGAAGTTGGACAATTACGTGAAAAGTATGGGTATTCAACTTATGAATATATTGACAAAAATGAAGTAAAGGCTTATTACTTTGATTTTAAAACAAAGACAACAGTTGCAACAAAAGAACTACCTGTAAGTGATTTTGGATTTGATGTTCCTTCTATTGATAACACAATAGATAAACTTAATGATGTTTCTGAGGATTTGTTTTATGCTTTAAAATATGGTGATAATGAGTAACTTGGAAAAAATCAATAATACTTTACACGAAGATTTTTTATGTAATAAAACAACAATATTAGAAGAAGGAAGTGTAAATATGAAAATTCCTATAGATTCTACTGGTTGTAAATTTTTATTGTATAAGTATGATAAACAATTGAAAAAAGAATATAAAGGTGGCTTGTTCCCTTTTTTTGCTAAAAAAAAGTCGGTTTGTAGTGTAAGTGATTATATTTTATTTACAGAAACAAAAGGAAAACTATTTATATTGATTATTGAATTAAAGAAAGGTAAAGACCAAACCCTTCCTCAGCTCAAAGCTTCAAAATGTTTTGTGGATTATGTGATTAACACTATTAATAGAATTTATAATGTATCAATAATTCCCCAAATCAGATTAATCAGTGTGCATGAGTATAAATTACCTAAAAAGAAAGTGAAGGATAGAGGAGTAATGTATGATAAAGAGTTCCACTGCCAATTAAAAGATAAGAAATTTGAAATACGCAAGTTTCTCATTTAGAGAAATAATTTTAGCTTTTGCACAAGAATCGCACAAATAGAGAGGAAATAGAAGAAATAGGATGATTATAGATGAAAATAAAACATTATATTTGCCCTCGAGAATACGTGTAATGTGTTATGTTATAGGATTATAAGAAACAGGAAGATAATGCGTTATACGCGTTTCATAATCATGAGGTCCCCGGTTCAATCCCGGGTCCCGCTACTAAAAAAGGCTTTCAGAATTTCTGAAAGCCTTTTTTAGTTTTACCTTTATTTCTGCCGTTCTTTCCACAAGCGTGTCATGTCTTCCAGGGTTTTACCTTTTGTTTCCGGTACTAATTTCCATACAAAGATGGCTGCGATGATGCAGATAGCTCCATAAAGTCCATACACAAACATGTGGCCGAACTTATCGCCCATATCACCGGCACTCATGTTGTACATGGGCAGGAAGGTAGATGAGACGATGAAATTGAATATCCACTGGAAAGCGACAGCGATGGCTACGGCTGCGCCACGGATGGTGTTAGGGAATATCTCTGCGATGAGCACCCAGCAGATAGGCCCCCAACTGAACATGAATGATGCACTGTAGACCATGATGCTGATGACGGGTACCATAGGGCTGATGCCAGTCGCGGCATTGCTGAGGGCTACTCCGAGTGCACCGATGGCCATACCAATGGAACCGTAAATGAGCAGAGGCTTGCGTCCCCACTTTTCTACAGTAAAGACAGCTAACAAAGTGAACAGGATGTTGACAATTCCCATGAATACCGTTTGTACCATCGGATTGCCCATACCCATACTTTCGAAAATACGTGGTGCAAAATAAAGTACGGCGTTGATACCCACTGCCTGCTGGAATACACTCAGCATGATACCGATAAAGATAACCATCCAGCCGTAAGTGAACAGCTTTTCTGTCTTTTCATGGGCAGTAGCCTTGATTTCCTGCAGAATTTCTTTTCCTTGTGACAGTCCGTTGATACGGCTTAATACAAACAGGGCTTTTTCGTCACGACCGGTCATTGCCAGGTAACGAGGTGTTTCTGGAACAAACAAGACTAAGAGAGTAAACAATCCGGCAGGAACGGCTTCACTGACAAACATCAGTCTCCATCCGGTTTCAATACTCCAGGCAGCATCTTCCGGATTCATGATGCGGTTGACACCATCCACTATTTCTACTACCGGATTCAGATGGTCTCCCAAGATGAGGAAGTTGACAAAATAGACTACCAGCTGACCGAAGATAATGGCAAACTGGTTCCAGGAAACCAATGTACCGCGGATACTGCTCGGGGCGATTTCAGCGATATACATCGGACAGATGGCAGAAGCCAGTCCCACACCTACACCGCCTATGACGCGGTAAAAATTGAACGCTAACAGAAGCGAATAGGAGGGTTCCCCGTATGGAAATATCAAAAATTCCGGATAGTATGAGCCTAAAGCAGATAAAAAGAACATGACGCCGGCCATCAGTAAAGAAAGCTTTCTTCCGAAACGGGAAGCAAAAAAGCCTGATAAAGCACTACCGATAATACAGCCTAAAAGGGCGCTTGAAGAGGTTATTCCATGCCAGGAATCAGTATAAACAAAGTCGTCTGCTCCCATGAAGAAAGCTTGAAGCCCTTTTTCTGCGCCAGAGATAACAGCGGTATCATAGCCGAACAGTAATCCTCCCAGTACGGCTACTAGTACGATGGAAAACAGATAGCTTCTGCTTCCTTTTTCTGTGTAATTCATGATAATAGGTTTTTAGAGAAATAAAAAACCGGCATACCCGGTCGGGAAAGAGACTTTCGCCGACGGACATGCCGGTCGGATACTGATAAATCAGCGTATTAGCAATACATATTTACAATAGCCTCATACAGTTCTTGTTTTCCACTGGTCTGTTTCGGTTCACCTACAGTCTTCGCATAAGCTACTACATCTTCCAGTGTCAGCTTGCCTTCTTCAAATTCTTTACCTTTTCCGTTGTCGAATGAAGCGTAGCGGTCAGCCAGCATTTTCTTGTAAGGAGATTCTTCCAGCAGGCGTGCTGCATTTTCCAAAGCACGTGCCATGGCATCCATACCAGCGATGTGAGCGATGAAGATGTCTTCCAGGTCAGTAGAGTTACGACGAGTCTTCGCATCGAAGTTTGTACCACCGTTGCCCAGACCACCACCACGGATAATCTGCATCATAGCCTGAATCAGTTCATAGTTGTCGATAGGGAACTGGTCAGTATCCCATCCGTTCTGGTAGTCACCACGGTTAGCATCGATAGAACCCAGCATGTTGTTGTCTACAGCTACTGCCAGTTCGTGTTCAAATGTGTGACCAGCCAGAGTAGCGTGGTTTACTTCGATATTTACCTTGAAGTCTTTGTCCAGACCGTGTGCTTTCAGGAAGCCGATAACAGTTTCAGTATCTACGTCGTACTGGTGCTTGCTTGGTTCCATCGGTTTCGGTTCAATCAGGAAAGTACCCTGGAAACCTTTGCTGCGTGCATAGTCACGAGCCAGTTTCAACATCTGAGCCAGGTGTTCTTTTTCACGTTTCTGGTCAGTGTTCAGCAGTGACATGTAACCTTCACGGCCACCCCAGAATACGTAGTTTGTACCGCCCAGTTCGATAGTAGCATCGATGGCGTTCTTAATCTGTACGGCAGCACGAGCTACTACATCAAAGTCAGGGTTAGTAGCTGCACCGTTCATATAACGTGCATGACCGAATACGTTAGCAGTACCCCACAACAGTTTGATACCAGTTTCAGCCTGTCTCTGTTTCAGGTAAGCTACTACTTCTTTCAAGTTAGCTTCGTATTCTTCGATAGTAGCTGCTTCGTCGCACAAGTCTACATCGTGGAAGCAGTAGTATTCGATACCGATTTTCTGCATGAATTCAAAACCTGCATCTACTTTATCTTTTGCAGCCTGTACTTTGTCAGGATTTCCTTTCCATGGGAAGCTTTTTGTTCCGCCACCGAACTGGTCGCCACCTTCAGCGCACAATGTGTGCCACCATGCCATAGCGAATTTCAACCATTCTTTCATCGGTTTGCCCAGAATGACTTTTTCTGCATCATAATAACGGAAAGCCATCGGGTTTTTGCTTTCTACACCTTCAAATTTGATTTTTCCAATACCCGGAAAGTACTCTTTTGTTGCCATAATATCTTTGTTTTATAAGTTAATGAATTGTTGTATTTAATTGTTTGTTGATTTTTCGAGACATTCTTTCCAACGTGCGTATGCGTCGGCGTATGCGGTTTCGTCGGCAGCCTTCGGTTCAATGACAGCCAGTTTGTCGAGAGTAGCAAAAGCTTCCACATTGTCGCGGTAGATGCCTGCACCCATTCCGGCTCCCTTGGCAGCTCCTACTGAACCGTCTGTGTCATAGAGTTCGATAGTAGCACCTGTGACTCCGGCCAGCGTGTCGCGGAACAACGGACTCAGGAACATGTTGGCATGTCCGGCGTGAATCTTCCGTACATCCATTCCCATGCCCTTCATGATGTCGATACCGTAGCGGAAAGAGAATACGATGCCTTCCTGAGCGGCACGAAGCAAGTGGTTGCGGTTATGCAAGTTGAAGTTGACACCCTGAATAGAACATCCGGTTTCCTGGTTCTGCAACATACGTTCAGCTCCGTTGCCAAACGGAAGGATACTGATGCCGGCAGCACCGATGGGAGCCTGAGCGGCAACCTCGTTCATTTCTGCATAGCTGAGGTCGGAAGCCAATGTGCGTTTCATCCACGAATTGAGGATACCCGTACCGTTGATGCAGAGCAATACGCCCAGACGGGTTTGTGAAGCAGTATGGTTGACGTGTGCAAATGTATTGACGCGTGACTTCGGGTCGTAGTTAACACTACCGTTCACTCCGTATACTACTCCGGAAGTGCCAGCTGTAGAAGCAATTTCACCCGGATTGAATACATTCAGAGAAAGAGCGTTGTTCGGCTGGTCACCGGCGCGGTAAGTTACCGGAGTACCGGCTTTCAGTCCTAACTCGGCAGCTACTTTTTCCGTTACTTTACCCTGTTCTGAGAAAGTCGGACGGATGTCAGCCAGCAAGGATGCGTCGATACCGTAATAACCCAGCAAGAAATCAGCTACCTTGTTTTCCTTGAAGTCCCAGAACATACCTTCCGATAAGCCGGAAACAGTGGTACAGATTTCTCCAGTCAGTCGCATGGCGATATAGTCACCCGGAAGCATCACCTTATAGATGCGTTCATAAACCTCCGGCTCGTTTTCCTTTACCCAAGCCAGTTTGGAAGCCGTGAAGTTGCCCGGTGAGTTCAGTAAGTGTGACAAGCACTGCGCTTCTCCCAATGTCTGAAATGCTTTCTGACCGTAAGGTACAGCTCTGGAGTCACACCAAATAATAGAGGGGCGAAGCACCTGCTGGTTCTTGTCTACGCAGACCAGACCGTGCATCTGATAAGAAATACCGATAGCCTTGATTTCTTCTGCTTTTGCACCAGAAGCCGTGAGGACGGCTTGTGTAGCCAGTTTCAAATTATCCCACCAGCTCTGCGGGTCCTGTTCAGCCCATCCCTGTTTGACAGCGAGGATAGGCGCTTCTGTTTTCGGGAAAAAGGCAGATGCGGCACATTTTCCACTTTCTACATTGACCAGACTCGCCTTTACAGACGAGCTTCCTATGTCATAACCTAATACGTACATCGTTATATAGTCTTTTAAAATTATCTTCTTGTTTTGTTGTAGATTTTCCGGTCAAACCGATAATACCTTGCGGCCCGGTGAGATACTCCCTGTTCGTATTCTTCCGTAGGCACGATGTATTCCATCATGGAAATCTTCTTATGGAAGTTGCGTACATCCAGTGCCTTGCCGTAAATCACTTCATATAGCATTCGCAGTTGCAGAGCAGTAAATTTCCGTGGAAGCAGTTCGAAGATACACGACGGGTTGAATTCGATGTGCTGCCGGATAAACTTCATGGCTTCTGCAATAATCAGATTGTGATCGAATGCCAGGTCCTTCACTTCTTCCAGTGCCACCCATTCTGCCTTGTATTCATCCAAGTTCCTGTTGAGTGTCTTGTCTATTTTTACCATGGCAAAGTAGGCGATGGTCACGATTCGTTCCACTTTGGCCTTTTCAGCTCTTTCCAGCCAGTGAACATCTTTGGGATTCTTGGTGCGGTCCTTTGAACCGAACGCCTTGAACTGCATCAGGTCTACGTTCTTGAGTCCAGTCAAATCACGAAGCACTCGTTTGGCTGCATCATCCAAGTCCTCATCCATGTAGATAAGGCTTCCGGGGAGTTTCATATCGTGGAAAACTTCTCCACTTTCTTCCCCCATTCTTTTTACGAGCAACACCTTTAGTTTCTCTCCATCGAATCCGATGACCACGCAGTCTACTGAGATGTGATTATTGGCTAATTGTTCAGTGTATTCCATAAGCATTTTTCTGTCTATACCGCAAAGGACGTTTTTTTTATTGATATATGCAATAGGGTGTTTTATGCGTGTAAAACCTTATTGTTCAATAGGGTAAATATCTTATTTGATACAATATCGTGATGCGATGTTTTTGTAGTTCATACAATATGTATAAAAGGTAATTTCCCGTGTAGGCTTATTGGCAAAAGTACAACAACCCGAAAAATCGAATTTTCAATATCTTACGTGAGGAATAGGAAAAGTTTCCTGCAAGGGACTTATTGTATTTTATGTTTATGTTGAAATCTCAGTGCTTTATTTTGAGGAAAGAAGGGGATAGTGGTAAGAATACTTATGTGTTAAAAAAATAAAAGCAGGAAATTTGTATCTTTGCCTTGTGCCGGGAGGATAAATACTTTTTAGTGGATGCCGGAGGAGGCAACGGCATTCTGTCGCAGTTGCAGAAGACACATATCCCGTTGTCGGGCATTCATGAGATATTTGTGACGCATGCACACACCGACCATATATTGGGTGTGATATGGATGATTCGCATGGTGGCTCAGGCCATTCAGAAAGGAGAATACCAAGGCGAACTACGTATATATGGGCATGACAAGGTGGTACAGGTGCTCGACTGGATTTGCCGGATGACTTTGCCCAAGAAGATTGTGGCCCGTTTAGGAGAAGAGATATTGTTGTGTGAGGTGAAGAGCGGAGAGAAATTTCAGGCCATCGGCCTGGAAGTGGAATGCTTTGACATCGTTTCAACAAAGGAGAAACAGTTTGGTTTCCGTACCTGTCTTCCCGACGGGCAATCGCTGGTTTGTTTGGGTGATGAACCTTATAACGCATGCAATCAGATGTATGTGAAAGGAGCCGACTGGCTGCTGTGTGAGGCGTTCTGTCTGTATGAAGACCGGGAACGGTTCAAGCCCTACGAGAAGCATCATAGCACGGCTTTGGATGCCGGTCGGTTAGCAGCTCAGTTTGGGGTGAAGAATCTACTGTTGTACCATACGGAAGACAAGACACTGGCCACCCGTAAAGAGCGCTATGCGGCAGAAGCAGCTTCGCAGTTTAGTGGTAAGGTTTATGTGCCGGATGATTTGGAGGAAATTTTACTACGGGGTAATGAATGAATTACTACGTAGTAGTCGGTTTGTTACTACGAGGTAACGGAGGAACTACTACGCAGTAGTTTTTTACTTGTAAATATAAAAAAAGCAACCGCCATTCCTGAATAGGGTAGACGGTTGCTTTTATGTTAGAATTCTATGTCTGAACGCTTGTTGACAAGTAACTGATACTTAATATATCCTCCTGATTTGGAAGAATACTTCGTGTAGATGGCTGTGATGGCTCCTGTAGCTCCATTTTGAGGAAGGGCATCCAATGCAAAATTTGCATATCCGCTTACGCGTACAATCAGATTACCTTTTTTGTCCGTTTCGTCTGTAGCGTCATAGGTGAACAGAGAAGACCCGTAATACCTTTGGTTCTGATAGTTATAGGCATAGGTAGGAGTCAGGCCTTCATCTTTGAAATATTTGTTCGTGTAGGTTGCCTCAGTGGCATTGTTGAGGTAAACCGTTTCCAGGTATTGCGGGTAACGGTCGCCGTCAAAGTTACCTTCCTTATAGGTCAGTCCTTCAAAGCGGACGAGGCGCCCCAGATACTCATCAGTTAATGCCGTTTTGTAATTTTCCCGGGTGATGACAGGCAGGTTTTCTTCCGTGACCTGTCCGAGCTCTCCCATAAAGATGTGTGCATCTCTTTCTACCTGGGTGTCAAGGTTCCGGTTTGCATAGTTCTTGGCAATGTCTTTTTCGCTGGGGATACCTCCTACGCTGAGCATATATCTGTAATTACCTATTGCGAGTCCTTTTAATTTTACGTAGAGAGTTTGTCCCACCTGATAGTACACGTAGTTGCTTACCATGAGCTTTAATTCGATGCCCGCTGTACCATCGTCTATATATACCGATTTATATACATTCCCGGCCTGATCGCTGGATATTACCTTTCCTTTTATGATATAGTTGTCGGTAATCTCCTTGTATTGGGCCAGCCCTACACCGGCACACATGTCTTTAAGTGCTTTTATGGTGATGATTTCTCCCCCATCGGCCGTAAAGTCAGCATCAGTCCAGACCTTGGCTGGAGCCGGTTCGTCAAAATCACTGTAGCAGCTGGTGGTGCAGAATGCCATGGCTGCCATTATTCCGTAAATCAATAATTTATATTTCATGATTATCTTTGGTTTAGTAGTATTAGAAACGGAAATATACGTTCAGGTAATAATTCGTACCGAACATGTAGAAATATTTGGCATCAAACGGTTCATACGTAAGCGTACTTTCCTCTTTGTTCTTGAGCAGACGGATTTGTTCGTAACCTCCGGTTTTAATACCCTGGTTGTTGAGCAGATTGTCTACGCTCAGGCTGAATCCGAGTGTGTAGGCACGGTTTATGTACCAGTTCTTTCCGATGCTGGCATTCATGACGTATGCCGCATCAAACTTCTCCTGACCTCTGATTGCGTTGAGCATTTCCGGATTTTCGAGCATGGGTTTTGTCAGTACGGCATCCGTACGGTAAAGCGGACTCATGGACAAGTACATGTTGTTGTAGTAATTCATGTCGAGCGACAAGAACCAGTTGTTTCTGCTGCGGTATGACAATCCGATGTTAGCTGCTGTTTGAGGCGTGCTTTCCACCCGTTTGTTTTTCCAATATACCTTTCCCTGGTTGATGATAGCTGCACTGTTGTCCTGAATCTGTACGTAGTTAGGATTGTTAGAGTAGGTGTACTGTCCCCAGCTGAGTGCTCCTTTCAATGCCAGTCCTTCATAAAGAGGGATGGAGGCAGCCACTTCCAGTCCGAAGTGCTGTTTGTTGATTCCACTCATGGCAAAGTTGGAGAACGTAGCTTCTACGTCATCGTAGTAGGAAATGACTTTGGTCTGGTCCTTGAATGTGGTGTAGTAACCTGAGATACGTGCCTTGAAGTCACCGATACGCAGGTTGTAGGATGCGTCTACTCCGAATATCTTTTCTGCTTCCACACCAGGTGTTACGTCGTTGCGGGTACGTGGAGATACGAATGCCGACTGGAACGAAGGTGCATCCTGCATGTAAATGATATTGGCTTCGAAGTTATGGGCCGATGAAAGCACATACCTGAAGTTTGCCTTGGCCTTATAAGTAAGGTAATTCAAGATTTGAGAGTTTCCTTGTGAATTGTCCATGAACAATCCTTTTTTCCAGATACCGTCGCGCCACAAGAAAGCGTATCCAATTTCTCCACCTAGTTTTACCTGAAGGTTGTGTAGAAGGTTGAAATCATACTGCAGCCATCCTCTCGTGTTGAACACGTTTCCGTAATAGTCATAGCTGTATTTGTCGCCTTCGCGTACGATAGGTGCCTTACCGTATTTTTCGTAATAGTCCATGTTGTTCTGATACGAAATGATGTCAATTCCGAGGTCTCTTTCTGCGAACTTGTCAATATCTACCCAGTAATCACCTCCTAACAGGTCTTTCACTTTGCTGTAGTATTCTGTACGGTTGCGTCTGATATTCATACCTCCGTTCAGCTTGCTGTTGTCCTTGAACAAATGTGAGAACTGTGTGTAGAAGTTCCAGTCCATCTGGTCGGTATGTCGTTCTTCTACCATGTTGATGGAACGGTGACCATCGCCATAATTAGGGTTGACCGGCTGATTACGGTTGATCATGTACAGATTGTCCCAGTTGATGTGCCGTATGTTGTCGGTGTTCGACAACCATGCTTCTTCAAGCCATGCACCTGTAGTCGTACCTTGGTAGTAACTTGGCAGATAGCGGTAATAATCCGGTCTTGGGTCGGGACCTCCGTACCATGTCAGTGCAGAGTAACCGTTCTTTCCGAATCGCAGTGAAGTGGCAAGGTTAAGTTGGGTCCGGTCTGTAATGTCGAAGGTGTAATTCAACAATGCAAGCGGTTCATGGTAATCGCGTACCCTGGCATTGCGTCGTTTGCCAGCTTGCCATCCCCAGTTCGGATTGTAGTAGTTGTTTCCCACCAGATCGTATGCCTCCTGAGTGGATGCCTGTTGTGCACCTCTTTCCGTAGGAGCTCCCAGTAAGGTCAGGCTCAGTCTGTGCTGCGCATTGAACTGTTTTTCCACGGCTGCAAAATAGCCGAAGGCATTGTAGTAAACTCCGTTGACGTACGCATTGTTTCCTTGTCGCGTAGATATGGAGAACGCATACGACCATCCGTTGTCCTGCACGCCCGATGCATACGTAAGCATACCTCTGAAACGGTACATGGAATTAGAGTTCACCAGGCTGGCTCTGAACCCTTTTCTCATTTGTGAAGGACGTGTATTGATGTTCGTTACTCCACCAATACCGCCAATTCCCATTTCTCCCATTTGCAGTCCGGTAGTAACTTCCTGATTTCGGGTAGCATCGTTGAGGCCGCTCCACAAAGACCAGGGGGTATAACCGGTCATGGCATCGTTCAGCTGGATACCGTTCATGTACACATCCGAGAATTGTGAGTCATATCCTCTGACGTTAAACCGCATTTCACTGAACTGATAGGAGGCGATGTTGTTGAATACATCCTTTGAAGCGGAGAGAGAAGTAGGGAGGGACTGTGCGTCTTCCATTGTTTCAGTGTCAAACTCTGCGAAGATGGCATCGTCCATCGCCTGGGAACGGTTGGCCGGAATCATGATAACCTTCAGCTCGCGCATGTTTTTCCCCACTCTGACGGGAAGAGTCAAGTCTTCAAGTTCGGCTGTTTCGAAATGCAGTTCATATTCACCCGGGGCTACCGTTTCAAATAAGAACTCACCTTGTTCGTTGGTGACAGTAGTGCGGTCACCCGGTGTCAGCACGATGTTTACTTTGTCTATCGTGGCCCGGGTAGTGCGTGATACGACGACACCTTTTATGCCCCCTTCGGTTTGAGAGAAAGCGCTGAGGCTCAGCATCGAAATCAGCAATATCAATAATGTTTTCAGTTTCATAAGATATAGATTTAATGTTACTTACCTATATAGATATACACGGGGAAGTGGTCGCTGAATCCTCCCTGGAAGTTATTGCCCACATACGTTCGTAGAGGATAGCCTTTGAACTGTCCCTCTTTCTGTACCATATAATGGCGTTTGAAAATGTGACCGTAGAATTTTGAATTATCGGTTTTTTTCAGTTTGAGCTGGTCTTTGTCCTCATTTATCAGGTTACCACTGACTACGATGTTGTCAAAGATGTTCCAAGCGTCTCCGTAGGCTAACGTGCCATAACCGGCTTTTAGTAAAGCGGCAAAAGGTGCATAATAGTCTGCGGGAGTAACCTCTTTCACCTTGATTTTGGCTCCTATTCCCTTTTCCCCGGATATGCTTTCATCCGTAGGGTCATCGTTAAAGTCTCCCATCATGACGACTTTGGTCGAAGGCCGGAGGGCTCTTACCGAATCGGCAATGTGTCGCATCTGGTTTCCTACGGCAATACGTCTGAGTGCAGAAGCTTCTTTTCCTCCTAACCGTGAAGGCCAGTGAGCTACCATAAAGAAGAAATCCTCCTGGTCAATCTTGCCCCACATGGTGACAATGTCTCTGGTTTTAAAATCGGGAAGAGAAGGGATGACCGTACGTATGGCCTTGGAACCTTCCAGTTTCAGTACATCCGGTCTGTACATGAATGCAGCGTCCACTCCACGTAATTCCGGAGAGTCATAATGCACAATCCGGTAGTTGGCAGGCGAAAGCTTTTGGGTAGCCACAATATCCTCCAGCACGTTGCGGTTCTCTATTTCGCACACGCCGATTACGGCAGGATAGTCTTTGTTGATGGCGGCAATGTCGAAAAATACTTTTTCAATGTTGCTGAGTTTCTTGTCATATTTATCCTTGGTCCATTTTTTAGGGCCTTCAGGGGTAAATTCATCATCCAATACGTCGGGGTCATTTTCCAGGTCAAAGAAGTTTTCCAGGTTATAGAATACTACCTTGAAAGGCTTTTGTGCATATCCTGACGCATAGAACGAAAATAAAGTAAGTAAGATAGTAAATAAGTGCTTCATACTTCGTTCATTTTAATTTAGGTTCCAGTCTATTGCATTGAAGTCATTCTTCACTTCGGCAGGAATACCGGGGAAGAATGTAAATCCGGTCAGGTTTTCAATTTCTGAAACCTTCTTGCAAATGGCTTTTGTAACCTTCGTTTCACTGTAAGCTTTGTTTTCCAGCCAGAAACCGATGGTTTGGAGGTCTGAGGCTTCACATTGGTTTACCCATTTGCCCGTCATGCCGGATTTGGTTCTTAGCAAGACTTTAAAATAGTGTGTCGGTACGTCTACTTTCACCCCGTTGTTATCGGTGGCTTTTGTATTAGAGTTGGCAAAATAAGCTCCTGTCACTACGTAAAGAGTATCCGAGCAGGTATAGTTCTTTCTGATGACCTCTTCCAACTTTTGCCAGATGCCCTGATTAAGCTTTTGGCCGATTTGTGGTGTCTGGTTGGTAAAATAGAATGTCTGTGCATTCATGTCCCGAGTAGAGTTCCTGTCGGCCGATGGAATCTGGTGTCCCCGGTCGTATTTGGGATATTCCTTGTAGGCCTTTTTCACATAAATCTGATATTCGTTGCCTATTTCCGGGTCATATATCCATTCATCGGTTCGGTCTAAACTACCCAGATAGCATTTATGCAGAGGATAGGCCACCCACAAAGCCGTTTTATGCGATTTGTCGTAGCAGATGGAATAGTTACGCACAGATGTTCCGTTTAACTCGGTAAGGTGTGTCACATACTGGTAGCTCGGGTTTTCCTTATAAGCAGGAATCTCGGCCCAGGCATTTGCAGACTGCGGCTTTGTGCCAGTTCCGGGTTCTGTTCCGGGAGATTTTTTCTGACCGTCTTGCGTAAGTGTCAATGTCGTTGTTTCCCCATTTCCTATTTTAATGGAGATGCGGGCATTTCTGGCCTCTTCGCCGGTGTTTTCTGTGAAATACACATACAGCACGGTGATTCCGTCAATCAAGGTACCTTCTTTGTCAGAAGTTGCACTTGACAGGGCAAACGAACACCATTCTTCTCCTTCCGTGATGTGGGCGTACCATTGGGTTCCCGGATTACCTTGCAGCTGTATGGCGGTATTCCCCTTCTGGGAAGACACCGGAGCGGTGTCTTCCCATTGGGCTGTTCCCACAAGATTATTATTCTCTTCGTCTTTGTGGCAAGAAAAGAGAAGCATGGACACTATGAATAGTGTGATGTAACGTAGTCTCATGGTTGTAGCGGGTTAAGATTATTATTCGTAGAGAAGTTCTAATTTGGTAAGTTGTGTATTATAACTATTATTCACATATAGTCTATAATTAGTATTTATAGAAGTACCAGACAGGTTATATATATATGTGAAATCTGTTGTATTATTCCATTTTTGAGCTTCTCCTCCTGTGATAAAAGAGTTATTGGTATCTGTGATACCGACCTCAACGTTAGTAGATGCCCCAGGTCTACTTATAGCTTTAACTTGTGTAAGTCTTTTATCTTTAATATTAGGGAATTCAATGTAAGCGCCAGCTTTCCCAATTAATAAATAAGATGAGTCACCACTTTTTACTTTATAATATCCGGAACTTTCTCCCATAATAGCAATTTCTACATTGTCTATGGTGAAATTTTCTCTTTGTTGTTTCTTTTGAGTAGATGATGACGGAAAATCTGCCGGATAAGAATTGTCTAAAGTGAAATCTATGGTTAAAGTCTCTTGATTTCCTGAGGTTGGTTCGCTCACAGTTACAGGGACTTCAACTGATTGCTCAGTTCCTTCAATTTTTATGGTGAGGGTTTGTTTGACAGCTGCCTCTGTTGTATTAGGATTTGCCGTAACTGTAACAGTCGTTCCGTTTACTGTGGCTGATAAAATTCCTGACAATCCAGAAACTGTCAATGATTTACCCTCTGCATTTGCGAGTGTGACCTTTACATCTTGGTTTCCTCCCTTGTCTGTAAAGGTTATTGTTTTAGGATCAACGCTTGTTATTGCAGGTTCATTCGATACGAAGTCCTTTAAGTCCTCCAGATTACGTGGCATTAACTGAGCATTCTCTTTGAAAACTGTTACAATACCGGTAATGGAACCAGTGCCAGCCTTGTAGGGTTGTCCTACAATGGAGGTGGCATTTTTATTGAAATGGACTGTCAGGTCACCAAAGTTATAGGTTGTTGCTTCCCAGACTCCCGCTTCACTGATTGTTACATTACTTATGGTAGCAGGCATTCCCGCATATTCCGCCAATTTGTCCGTTGTTGTTTGAATAGGGACTACTGCATTGTTCTTGCTGACAACGGTTACATCACTAATTTCCCAGTCTTTGATTTGAGTGATTCCGTTGTAGTTTCCAAGTTTTACTTTGTCAGCCTTTAAGGAAACCTTCACCTTGTCTCCCAATGAGAAATTAGTCTGAATTAGCTCATTCAATGCACCATTGTATAATACAATACCTTCGTTGGCTGCTGTGGCATTCGGTGTCATGAGGTTCAGTGTACCGGCAGAAGCATTGTTAACTTTAGGGTCTCCGCACACGATGGCTTCAAACTCCATGTTTTCAGCTAGTTTCGTCTGTCCACTTTTTTGCAGGTTGATAATTTTATTGATAGCTGTACCGCTTCCTTCTTCAGGAGGAGTGGTAGTTCCTTCTTCCAGGTTTACTTCCTGACCTCCATAACCGGTAGAAAGACTGATGTCGTCCAGACGGAATACAGAACTTTCGGATGCTGTGAAACGGATGTAAAGTTCAGATACGGCTTTCTTTAGCGTAAAGTTGGCAGTAGCCAGTATCCAATAAGGATGATCGGCATCTCCATTATTCTTTTCATAAGTGATTTCTTGCCAGTTTGTTCCGTTGGAGCTTACAGAAACCTTGAAGGTTTCAGGGGTAAATGAATTGTCATAACTATTGTCTTCGTTTTTTTTAGAACGGCTGGCTCCGAATGTAAGTTTGAGGTTGGTCTGTCCTTCTGCCAAAGCAATCTTGTTAATGTCAAAAGTAGCCGGAGCGCCGGCAAAGAATACCACATTCGGTCCGGATGCACCTTCGTAAGCGTCCGTATTTGTCAGACCGGAAGAACGGATAGAAGTCTTGTTGCCGGCATATTCTACAGATGTTGCTCCGTCTCCAGATTTGTTCCATCCTTGATAATCAGAAATGTAAGGTTTCTGCGAAGCGTCAGCATTTCCTAACGTTTCATTGTAAATAAGTTTGGATTCTATTACGGTACCTGCTTTTACATTGACGGTCGCACTTTTCAAGATACCTGAGCGATTGCTCATGATGATGTTGATTTTTGCTTCCCCAATGGTACCTTCAGGCACACTGACTTGAATCTGGTCAGAACCTTCTCCTTGTGTCTTTGAAAGTGATATCCAATCCGCATCTTCTACGGTAGCCTTCCATTGGCGGTTGGTGGATATTTCCAGCGTTTGAACTCCACCGTTCTCAAACGTCAAGGTAGCAGGATTGACTTCCAGAAAAGGTGCCTCTGTGTCCTCATTATCGTCTACACATGCAGTAAACGATACCATCATCAGCATGAATAACAGTCCATGCCAAAACTTCAGTGAATTGACTTGTTTCATATTGTTTTTGTTTAGAAATTATGTTCCTTGGTTCGCTTGGGTTTAGTTCCTAATGTACATTGTTGTAGTCTGCAAAATAATTTAGTTTGTATTCTTAAATAATATTTAGCCTGTCGTTTTTGTGTCAAAAAGAATAGTAGGTGTCGTAGTTGTTTTTTAAATTTTGGGTTTAATTTAAGCTTTTTCTCTGAAAGCTGAAAATATTCTGAATATTTTTACATAATGTTAGCTTTTGGAACGACAGAAAAAGCCCCCATCTTCTATCCGGGAAAATGGGGACTCTTGCAAACCTGAATAAACAGGCTTTTATTCTTTTTCTTTCAAACTTTCATCAATGTCCTTGATTTTCTTCAGCACCAGTTCCATGTCTTTCTTCAGGCGCTCAATCTTGCGTGTGATGTCAGCCACCAGTGTATTTCCCTTCTTGGAAGAAGAATTCAGGAAGCCAAGGTTGTTTTCGTAGGTCTGGATGTCGTTTTTCAGTCCTTCGTAAGTGCGAACCAGGCGTTCACGGTCGCGGTAAAGATTTCCTTCCTTGTTTCCGTTAGTGCGTACACTGCTCAGGCGTTTTTCGGTAGCCGACAGGTGCAGGCGGTCGAACAGCTTGTCTACCAATGCATGGAATTCTTTATACAGACGGTCCTTTTCTTTGAAAGGAACGAAGCCGATGGCATTCCATTCTTTCATCAGGGCACGTACTTGTTCGGCAGTCGCATCGTCTGCAGTTCCGGCAGCTTCCAGGGCAGCCATGCGCTTAATGATATCTTCTTTCTTGCTCAGGTTTTCCACTTCTTCCGAACGTTGTGAAGACGTAGCCTTGTTTTTCCGTTCAAAGAAATAGTCGCAGGCACCGATGAAGCGTTTCCATACGGCATCGGAATGTTTTTTGGCAACCGGACCGATGTTCTTCCATTCTTTCTGGAGCTTGGTCAGGATTTCAGCCGTTTCTTTCCAGTCGGTACTTTCTTTCAGGGCTTCAGCCTTTTCACAGAACGCTTTTTTCTTTTCCAGGTTGGCTGCCATTGTTTCCTTCACAGATTTGAAGAAAGCAGCTTTCCGGCGGAAGAATTCATCGCAGGCAGCGCGGAAACGTTCGAAAATCTTGACGTTCATCTTTTGTGGAGCATAGCCGATGGTTTTCCATTTGGCCTGAAGGGCAAGGATTTCATTGGTCTTGTCTTCCCAGTCGGCAAAAGTAGTGAAGGTATCATATTCCATACCTTCCACGATTTCGCAAATCACCGTCTTCTGGTCCAGGTTATTCTGTTCTTTTTCTTTCAGTTCTTCAAAATGTTGCTGATGACGTTTGTTGACAACCGTAGAGGCAGCCTTGAAACGGCTCCAGATTTCTTCGCGCAGGTCTTTGGCTACCGGACCGATGGCACGGAATTCCTGATGAAGCTTCTGCAGCTGGTGGAAAGCAGAAATTACGTCGGGCTCTTCAGCCAGTTTTTCTGCAGCTTCGCACAAGCGAGTCTTCTGTTCCAGGTTTTTCTTGAAGTCATATTCGCGGAATTCATTGTTCAGCTTCACCATGTCATAGAATTTTTCGGTGTAGAGCTGGTAAGTCTTCCACAACTCATTTACTTTTGCTACCGGAGTCTGACCTATTTCATTCCATTCCTGCTGCAATTTCTTAAATTCGTCGTATATCTTGTTGGTATCTTCCTGCGATTCGGTCAGGAACTTCATTCTTTCCAGGATACCCAGTTTCTTGGTCTGGTTTTCTTCCTTTTCCTGTTCCTGTGCAGCCGCTAAGGCATTTCTCTTCTCCTTGATGGCGTTCATGACAGCTTTGAATTCTTCTTCCGCCGGTTCTGTTTCCGGAGTGAAGTCTTCTGCCTTTCCCCCTTCGTCGATGAAAGCTTTCCGTGCCGCTTCTGATTTGGCTTTTTGTAGTTTGTAGAACGTTTGTTTAAGTGAATCGATTTCCTGCTTGTCAGTCAGGTCGTTTTTCTCGTTGATTTCCTTGAGGCGTTGCACCACTTCTTCCAGTGTCTGTTTGGGAGCGGATGTTTCCTTTTCGGTGTCTTCAACAGTAGGAACCGGTGCTTCAATGGGTTGTTCCATCGGAGTTTCGGTTAATGGGCAGTTGGTTTCATTTACTTCCATCGTATATAGATTTTAAAAAGTATAATATCCTAGTTTTTTCTTTACCATTAGTAAAGGTTCTTACAAATTAAAGAAAAAAAATCTGATTTTCATACTTTTTCAGAAAAAAACTATAGGGTAAGAATCATTTTTAGAAATAGAAAGACGAGGAATGTGGCTCAGAAGGGCTTGTAGAGGGGGTGAAAAAAACACCCTTACGTTTGAAAGAAAACGCAAAGACGTTTTGATCAAAACGCAAGTGCGTTTGAAGTAAAATGTACTTGCGTTTTACCTCAAACGCCCTTGCGTTTCTCTTTAACAAAAATTTAGGATAATAATACGGTGATTCCCATGTACATGAGCATACCGATAATGTCGTTGGTAATGGAGATAAACGGTCCGGTGGCAATGGCCGGATCGATTTTCAGTTTTTCCAGTGTCATGGGCACCAGGGTGCCGAAAATGGAGGCAAACATGACCACGGCAAACAGGCTGATGGATACCGAATAGCTGACCGTAGCCGTAGCTCCGAAACGGATGAAATTGTAGATATACACCAGCATGGAAATGATGGTGGCGTTGATAAGGGCTACAACGGATTCTTTCAACACCTGCTTGAAAGTGTTTTCGGCGTTCAGCGAGCTGTTGGCCAGACCTTGCACGACCAATGCGGAGGACTGGGTTCCTACGTTTCCTCCCGTTCCACCGATAAGGGGAATGTAAAGCGCCATTTCCGGATGAGCGGCAAAGGTAGAGTCAAAGTTGCCCAGAATCATGGAGTTACCGATTCCACCCAGCATACCGATGAGCAGCCACGGAAGGCGCGCGGTGGTCTGGCGGAACACGTTGTCGTCTGTTTCTACGTCCTGTGACAAACCGGATGCCAACTGGTAGTCGCGTTCGGCCTGTTCACGAACCTCGTCCATTACGTCGTCTACGGTGATGCGTCCTACCAGGCGGCCGATGCTGTCGACCACGGGAACGGCCACCAAGTCATACTTTTCAATGGTCTGTACTACCTCTTCAATGGGCGTATCCACATGGACGGAAATCGGGTCCTTTTTCATCACGTGTTTCACCTTGGAAACCGACGGACTGGTAATCATCTTTTTCAGTGGGAATACGCCGCGCAGGCGTTCATCGTCGTCTACCACATATACATAATATATCTCGTCCATTTCTTCTGCCTGCAGTCGCATTTCGCGCAGGCATTCGGGCATACTCCAGTTCTCATTCACGATCACCATTTCCGTACCCATCAAACCGCCGGCGGTGTCTTCGTCGTATTTCAGCAAGTCGACGATGTCGCCTGCCTGTTCGATGTCTTCAATGTGTGAAAGCACTTCTTCCTGCTTGTCTTCGTCCATTTCACGGATGATGTCTACGGCATCGTCCGAATCCATGTAGTCGACAAAGCGCTTGGCGATGGTTTCAGGGGGAAGTATTTCGAGGAATTTCTTTCGGGCATCCTCGTCCATTTCAATCAGTACGTCGGCTGCCGTTTCGTTGTCCAGCAGCAGGTAGATGAAGCGGGCATCTTCTGCGTCCAGCTCGTTGCACAGCTCGGCGATGTCGGCCGGATGCAGGTCCTTGATGACTTCTTTTAACTGGTCGGAATCTTTCTTCTCAATCAGTTCGGTGACTAATTTAATATCTTCGCTATTCATCTTGTAAACTCCTGATGAGGGTTGTTATCGTAGTCTGTAAGTCTCGTGTGCAGGGTCACTCGGCCTTTGCGGCTGAGGAGTTCAAGGCTTCTTCCACCCGGTTGGTCAGGTCGATGAAGTCTTGTACGGAAAGCTGTTCAGGCCGTTTGTTGAAGATAGGGTCGGCACTGAGCGGATTTCCCTTCTCCAGAATCGGAGAAATGGAGTTGCGGAGCGTCTTGCGACGCTGGTTGAATGTCGTCTTGACAATCTGCTTGAACAATTTCTCGTTGCATCCCAACTCCTTGGTCTCGTTGCGGGTCATGCGGATGACGGCGCTCTTCACCTTGGGAGGAGGATTGAACACATGTTCGTGTACGGTGAACAGGTATTCCACGCTGTACCAGGCTTGAATCAGTATGCTCAGAATGCCGTAGGTCTTGTTGCCCGGACGAGCCGCGATGCGTTCGGCCACTTCCTTCTGAATCATGCCCGTGCAGCAGGGAATCAAGTCCTTGTAGTCGAGCATTTTGAAGAATATCTGGCTGGAAATGTTATAAGGATAGTTGCCGGTCAGCACAAAAGGCTGTCCGTCGAAAAGTTGCCGGAGGTCCATTTTCAGGAAATCCTGCTCGATGATATGGTCTCCTAATTGCGGAAAATTCTCACGCAGGTAAGCCACCGATTCAAAATCCAGCTCCACCACTTTGAGCGGGCGGTCTTTTTTCAGCAGGTATTGGGTGAGAACTCCCATTCCGGGACCTACCTCGAGAACGGGAAGGGCCGGGCAGGCGTCTACAGTGTCGGCTATGTCTTGTGCCACTTGCAGGTCTTTCAGGAAGTGTTGTCCTAAAAACTTTTTAGGTTTAACTAATTTCATACCTCAGGTTTTAAATGTTCGTATTATCTTTGTGACTTGCAAAGTTAAACATAAATCTTTATATACAGACTGATTTTGGAACGAACAGGTTTAAAAAAAGTACTAAATAAGGTCTTCCAGATAGCGCTTCCGCTGGTACTCGGGGCGGCTATTCTGCTTTGGACATACCACGATTTTGATTTCCGGCGTGTGGGGAGTGTGCTGGATGGCGGCATGAATTATGGCTGGATGGCCTTTTCGCTGGTGTTTGGTGTGTTGGGACATCTGTTCCGTGGCTGGCGCTGGAATCTGACGTTAGCCCCGTTAGGTGAATACCCCAAGGTGTCGAACAGTGTATATGCGGTTTTTGTGTCGTACGCGGCCAATCTGGTCGTACCGCGTGTAGGGGAGGTTTCCCGCTGCGGTATCCTGTCGAAGTACGACGGGGTTTCTTTCTCCAAATCGCTGGGTACGGTGGTAACGGAACGTCTTATCGATACCATCTGTGTACTGCTGATTACCGTGGTGACGCTGTTGCTCCAGTCGCGCGTGTTTGCGGCATTCTTTGAAAAGACCGGTACGAACATGGGCTTCTTTACGGGCTTGTTTACTTCCACCAATTTTTATATCACCCTCATCTGTCTGTTCGCATTGGGCGTGCTGGCGTTTTTCCTGGTCTGCAATTTAACGGTATTTGCGAAGGTGCGCGGCATATTGAACGATGTGTGGGCCGGATGCTTGTCGCTTCGGCATGTAAAACATCCGTGGCTGTTCGCTTTTTACACCGTGGGCATCTGGGCATGCTATTTCCTGCAATTCTATGTGAGTTTCTATTGCTTTGACTTTTCTGCCTCATTGGGCTGGATGCCCGGACTGGTGATGTTTGTGGTGGGCAGTATTGCGGTGGCCGTTCCTACTCCTAATGGAGCAGGTCCGTGGCACTTTGCAGTCATTACCATGATGATGATGTATGGGGTGGGAAAGGAAGATGCCGGAATATTTGCCCTGCTGGTGCACGGTATTCAAACCTTTTTATTAATTTTGCTAGGTGTTTACGGGCTTGTAGCCTTACCACTTGTAAATAAGAAACGGACCGGGAAGTGAAATTGCTTTTCCGGAATAAAATCAAAAAATATAATATGAACGAAATTCTTTCTTTGGCTCCGCAGAATGTGTGGAAGCATTTCTATTCGTTGACGCAAATTCCTCGTCCGTCTGGACATTTGGAAAAAATTCAGGCTTTCTTGCTGGAATTCGGCAAGCAGGTAGGTGTGGAATCATTTCAGGATGAGGCTGGAAACATAATCTATCGCAAACCGGCCACTCCGGGTATGGAAGACCGGAAGTCTGTCATTCTTCAGGCTCACATGGACATGGTTCCTCAGAAAGACAAACATACACAGCATGATTTTGAAAAAGATCCTATTCCGGTTTATGTAGACGGCGAATGGGTGAAGGCTAAAGGTACCACATTAGGCTCAGACAACGGTATGGGTGTGGCAGCCATTATGGCCATTATGGAAGATAAGACCCTGAAGCACGGTCCGCTGACAGCGCTGATTACTGCCGATGAAGAAACCGGTATGTATGGTGCATTCGGCTTGAAACAGGGCACGGTGGAAGGAGAAATCCTGCTGAACCTGGATTCAGAAGAAGAAGGTGAACTTTATATTGGCTGTGCAGGTGGAGAAGACCTGACGGCTACTTTGGAATATAAGGAAGAAGAAACAGATCCGGAAGACGTGGCGCTGAAGGTGACACTGAAGGGATTGCGCGGTGGCCACTCTGGTATTCAGATTGGCTGGGGACATGCCAATGCCAACAAGTTGATGGCTCGCTTCATGAACCAGGTGATTGCTTACGATGAGGCTTGTCTGGTGTCATGGGAAGGTGGAAACATGCGCAACGCCATTCCGCGTGAATGTGAAGTGGTGATTGCCGTACCGGCTTCGGAGGTAGAAGATGTGCTGGCATTCGTGGGTGAATGCGAACAGGTATGGCGTGATGAATTCGCGACCATTGAAGACAACATCAGCTTTACGGCAGAACGTGTGGACTTGCCGAAGATGATGGTGCCGGAAGAAATCCGTGATAACCTGGTGGACGCGATTTATGCATGCCCGAATGGGGTGGAACGTTTCATTCCGACTATCCCGGATACAGTGGAGACTTCTTCTAACTTGGCTATCGTAGAAATCGGCAATGGAAAGGCTGCCATTAAGGTATTGACACGCAGCTCTCGCGAATCAATGAAGGACTATCGCAATACGGCTATCGAAAGCTGTTTCTCTATGGCAGGTATGCACGTAGAACGTTCTGGCAGCTATTCAGGATGGGAACCGGATGTAAACTCTCCGATTCTGCATGCCATGAAGGAATCTTATAAGGCACAGTTTGGTGAAACACCGGAAGTGAAAGTGATTCATGCCGGACTGGAATGTGGTATCATCGGTGCGGTTGTACCGGGACTGGATATGATTTCATTTGGTCCTACTTTGCAGTGCCCGCATACACCGGAAGAACGCTGTCACGTGCCGTCGGTGAAGAAGTTCTATGATTTCTTGCTGGCTACACTGGAAAATACACCGAAAAAGTAATATCCGTTAGTGGATAAATAGATACGGAGACTGTCCGATTCCCGTAAAAGGGAAAGGGGCAGTCTCCGTTTTTTTGTTTCGATTTTCTGTGGTTTTACTTCTTTTAATGAAAATCTGTGCAGTAAATCTGTGTTTTGGTTTTATCTTTATAAAGACAACCTTGTAAAACTTAAAATTGGAAATAATGAACAGACTATTCTTGATATGTGCCACGGGATTGTTGGCTTTTATATTCCCTTTGGCAGGGTTAGCTCAGAGTTACGACCGTCTTTGGAAGGAGGTAGAGGAAACCCGGAAGAAGGATTTGCCGCAGACCTTGATTTCACAGGTAAACCAGATTTATGAAAAGGCAAGAAAGGAGAAGAATGCTCCGCAGATGCTGAAAGCGTATCTTTCGCGGGTGGAATGTCAGGTGGGGCTGACACCGGACAGTTTGCAGCGTGAACTTTGTCGACTGAATGCATGGGCTGCAGAGGAGAACGATCCTTTGCAGAAAGCCGTGTTGTCGTTTTTGTCAGGATACTATAAGTTGGAATCCGCTCCTCAGGAAGTGGACAGCGCATTGTATGAGTTTGACCGGGCAGTAAAGGATAAGGAGGTCTTGCTGGGCGTAGCTACGACCGATTTTCGTCCGATGGCTGAACAGGGCAAATGGAGCCAGCGCTATTTCGGTGACAATATGTACGATTTGCTGTTACGCCAGTCCATCTTTCAGCTTCTATGGAATGGGGGAGGAAGCAAGGCCGTACAGTTGGCAGTGTTCGACAAGTATGAAAAGCTGATTGCACAATACGAGGCGGCAGGAAATCGTGACGCGGAATTATTGACACGTCTGGAGCGATTGATGTACTGGCAGCGTAATGGATGGAGGTATCCGCAACAGCTGTCGGACGGGCAGGTGTTGGAGCAGTTGCAGGCGTGGGCAAAAGCCTATGACGGAGTAGATGCCTGTGCGGCGTTGTATGTGTCATGGGCCGATTTCTATCATCAGAAACAAGACTTCGTGTCCGAAATGAAGGTGATAGAAGAAGGAATAAAACGGTATCCTTCTTCAGAATTCACGGCCGATTTGAAAGATAAGCAGCGAATAGTGTGCATGCCGTCGCTCTCGGTGCAGGTAACTCATCCTTATCCGCAGACGGAAGCGGAACTTCGTGTTACCAGCAAGAACCTGAAAGGGGCGACACTGGAATGGTATAGACTGAACCTGAAGGCTTCTTCTTCTGTGTTTGCACAGAATCTGGAGCATGCGGACCTGATAAAGAAGTATGGTACACTGGTGGATAAAGTGCGGTTGGACTTGCCGGATACTCCCACCTACAAGGATACGGTTTCTGTGCTGACCAGCCGGATGCCCGAGGCGGGGATTTACATATTGAAATCAATTCCTGACGGCTATAAGGATAAAATGGGATACGATGTGGTGCATCTGTCTGCACTGCAGGTAGCTTCTTTCCCGATGGAAGGAAGGCAGACGGAGTGTCATGTGGTAGACCGTAAGACCGGAAAGCCGGTCGCAGGGGCAGAATTGGTGTTCTATTCCATTCCTGTGCCGGGTAATTATACCTTATATAAGACGTTTAAGGCCGATAAACTAGGCAAGGTAGTAGTGCCGGACATGAAAGAATCATTGTGGATGCATGCACGTGCAGGCAAGGATGAGTTTATGCAGGTGGCATACTGGTCCAGAAGGGTGTTGCCGACGGTCAATGACAGCAAGAAGAAGGTGGACCGCATGGATTTGTTTACCGACCGTGCGCTGTACCGCAAGGGGCAGACGGTATACGTATCCGGAGTGGCTTATACGCAGGAAGGCGATAGTGTAGAGGTACGCAAAGATGCGGCCATCTGGCTGGCCTTGCGGGATGCCAATAACCGGGAGATAGCTCGGAAAGAATTGACTACGGATGACTTCGGCGCATTTTCAGCGGAATTTCAGTTGCCTTCGGAAACATTGGCCGGCATGTTCCGTATAGAATCGGACAAGGCATCCTGTTATATCCGGGTGGAAGAATACAAGCGTCCGACGTTTGAAGTCACCTGGAAGGAGGTGCAGGAAGCTTACACGATGGGGGATTCCTTGCAACTGGAAGGTACGGCGAAAAAGTTTTCCGGTGCACCGGTGCAGGGTAGTAAGGTGCGTTATACCTTGACCCGTTCAAAGGCCTGGTTCTGGCGGAACATGGCAGGAGAACAACAGTTGGCAGAGGGTGAACTGATGACTTCAGCCGACGGAACATTTGCGGTGAAGGTTTGTCTGGAACGTCCGGATACGGAAGTCTCCTCAGGCTGGGACGGATTTTATCGTTATCAGGTGAAGGTGGAAGTGACGGATGTGGCCGGTGAAACGCAGGAAGGTGTACTGGTGCTTCCGGTGGGTGAGCATACCATCGGATTACAGATAAAGGGATTGGCCGGAAAAGTGGCTCGTGAGAAACTGGATAAGATGCAGGTGCAGGCCTTGAACATGCAGCAACAGCCTGTGGCATTAGATGTGGTCTGCTCACTTTATACATTGGATGAGGCTGGAAAGAAGCAGCAAACAGTATGGGTGGATACGGTGAAAGCCGGACAGCCTTTTCTGCCGGAAGCATGGAAGAAGTTGGCTTCCGGAAAATACTTGCTGGAGGTAACCGCCAGTGATGAGCATGGGCGTCCTTGTCGTGCAGAGCAGGAGTTTGTATTCTTTTCGTTAAAAGACCGGGTTCCTCCGGTAAAGACTGTGGAATGGTTCTATCAGGACGGTACACAGTTGGAGGGAACGCAGCCGGTGACCTTGTATGTGGGTAGCAGTGAAAAGAATGTGCATTTGTTCTATCATGTGTACAGTGGCAACCGGATGTTGGTTTCTGACTCGTTTGTGCTGAACGAAGAAATCCGTCCGTTTGATTATACGTGGCGACCGGAATATGGCGATGGAATCACCGTCAGCTTTGGATTTATGAAAGACGGTATCTGGTATTCCAAGCAAGTCGCTTTAAAACGTCCGGTACCGGAGAAAAAACTGACATTGAAGTGGGAGGTCTTCCGCGACCGTTTGCGTCCGGGCACAGAAGAAACCTGGACCATGCAGATTTTGGATGCGGCAGGCAAACCGGTGGATGCCCGTCTGCTGGCTACCTTGTATGATGCTTCACTTGACCGTCTGTGGGATAACCCGTGGAATTTCCAGTTGGGCTTCAGCCGATATACTCCTTCAGTCATGCCGTTTATTCAGTCAGTGAATAGCATCGCGATGGCTTATTCGCCTTTCTATACTTATTCATTGTCTTCTGTATATACTCCTGACAACTGGCAGTTGTATAGTCGGTTGTGGGTTCCTTCTTTGCGTCAGTATAGAACCTTCTCTCGAAACGGTCTGATGGTACGCGGGGCAGGAATCATGATGAAGGCTGCGGCTGCAGCACCAGATGTAATGAGGGCGGATGAGGTTTTGAATGCGCAGGCGGGGTTCACGCAGGACGATGGAGTGGTAGAAGTAGAACTTCAGTCTGAAACGATTCCTTTGGAAACGGAACAAACGATGACTTTACGCGAGAATTTTGCAGAAACGGCTTTCTTCTATCCTGATTTGCGTACAGATTCAACCGGAACCGTGCGATTGGTATTTACCGTACCAGACGTGTTGACGCAGTGGAAGTTCAGAGGGCTGGCACATACCCGCCACATGGATTACGGACTCCTGCAGGCAGAAACCCGGACCGAAAAACCGTTTATGATTCAGCCTAACTTGCCTCGTTTCCTTCGTAAAGGGGATGAAACCTCACTGGCAGCTTCTTTGATTAATCTGTCAACAGAAGAGGTGAAAGGGGCAGTAAGTCTGGAATTGGTGAATCCGATGGATGAAAGTGTGGTGTATCAGGCCGTGCAGGATTTTCAGGTGAAGTCAGGAGAAACGGGTTGTGTACGTTTTACTTTCCCGGTAAATATGGATGGCGAGGTCTTGATTTGCCGGATGAAGGCAGAGGCCGGTGAGTTTAGTGACGGAGAACAGCATTATCTTCCTGTGCTGACTGACAAGCAATGGATGACGGAAACCTTGTCCTTGCAGGTGAAAGGCGGGGAATCTCAGGAAGTGAGCCTGAAGGATTTGTTTAACGGACAGAGCAAGACGGCCCAGGACCGGCAGCTGACCATCGAACTGACTTCTACTCCGATATGGTATGCCGTACAGGCACTTCCAGTAGTAGGAAATCCGCAGCAGGACGATGCGTTCTCCTGGGCTTCGGCTTACTACGCCAATGCGGTGGCACGGAAAATTGTGGAACTGAATCCGCAGATTCAGCCTGTGTTTGGAGCCTGGAAAAAGCAGGGAGTAAAGAAAGAAACGTTGTGGAGTGAACTGGAGAAAAACCAGGAACTGAAAAGCTTGTTGCTGGCCGAAACACCTTGGCTGGCTCAGGCGGCAGATGAACAGGAGCAGAGACGACGGATTGGATTGTTGTTCGACCTGAATACGATGAATTACCGCATGGGGCAGACCGTGGAAAAATTGAAGGCCTTGCAAAAAGGGGATGGAAGCTGGAGCTGGTTCAACGGCATGCAGGGAAGCCGGTTGGTTACTACGCAGGTGGTGGAACTGTTGGCCCAGCTGAAATCCATGCATATCATGGCGGATGCGCAAGTGGCTGGCATGTATTTGAAAGGTCTGAATTACCTGGAAAATGCTTTCTGTCAGGAATATGAGAACCTGAAGAAAAACGAGGCTCGTAACAAAAGCCCGCAATGGCCAAGTGAGCTGGCGGTGAGGTATCTGTATATTACATCGCTGGATACGGTGGCAGGAGAAAAAGTGAACAAGGCAGCAAAGGAATACATGACCTCCAAGTTGGAAAACCGTTCTGCTACTTATTCCATTTATGAGAAGGCATTGATTGCCCGGATTCTGCAGGCACAGGGAAAACGTATGCAGGCAGAAATACTGGTACGTTCGATTAAGGAATATACGGTAGTAACACCGGAAATGGGACGTTATTTTGATACGCCGAAAGCCGGATACGCATGGAACGGTTATCGTATTCCGACACAGGTGGCTGCCATGGAGGCTATTCAGTGTGTGGAGAAGGATGAAGAGATGCTGGAGGAAATGAAACTCTGGTTGCTGAAGCAAAAGCAGGTGCAGTGCTGGAATACGCCATTGGCTACAGCGGATGCGGTGTATGCCTTGCTGTCAGATGGCATGGCATTGACGGAGTCCGGACAGATGCAGGCGGTGGCAGGCAATGTCACACTGGAAACTCCGAAAGACGGACTGGGCTGTATCAGTCATACGTTAAGTGGAGCGGAGGCGGAGGTGAAGACGCTGACCGTAAGTCATACGGGAAAAGCTGCCGGATGGGGGGCTGTATATGCACAATATCTGGAAGATATGGACCGTGTGAAGGCATTTGAAGGAAAGGACCTGCAAGTTTCACGTGAGTATATATATAAAGGTAAGACCTTGTCTGCCAAAGAAAAGTTGCAGGTAGGCGATAAGTTGACGGTACGCCTGACTCTCCGTGCCGACCGGGATATGGATTTCGTATGTTTGAAAGACGAGCGTGCAGCTTGTATGGAACCAGTGCGGCAAATCTCAGGTTATGAATGGTCTGATGGCTTGGGACGGTATCGGGTAAGTGGTGATGCGGCGACGACCTTCTTTATGGATTACTTGCGAAAAGGAACCTACGTCATTGAATATGAAGTGCATGTAGACCGTTCTGGAGTATATCAGGCAGGTACATCGGAAATACAGTCTGTATACGCCCCTGAGTTTGGCAGTCATACGGAAGGACATACATTATATATAGAATAAAATTACGTCCGGGTCGGGATTCCGGTTCGGACGTTTTTACAAATTTCTGAGGTTATGGAGAAAATAAATTTTCAGACTTGATTTTGCTTGTTTCCGTTTTCTCCCTATCTTTGTTTCCGTAATTTAGAAAGAATAAAATCAATGAAACGAATATATACCCTTCTTTTTTTGTGTGTTGTCGCTTGCATGTCCTTATGGGCTCAGCCTAAAATATCCTTTGATATGACTACTAAGGACTTGGGCTACGTGTTGTGGCGCACTCCGGCAACTGTGACTTATCAGTTTACTAATACGGGAGACAAGCCACTGGTTATTTCCAATGTGACGACTTCCTGTGGATGTGCCAAGGCACAATGGACAGAAGAACCTGTACCTGCCGGAGGAAAAGGAAAGATTACGGTAGTGTTCGATGCAGAAGCTATCGGGCATTTCTATAAAGATGTGGGTGTGTATTGCAATGCAGCCTCTCTGCCCATTTATCTGGACTTTAATGGAGAGGTGACAGCCGATGCCAAGAACTATTCCTTTACGCATCCTTATGCTATCGGTGCCATCCGGTTGACACAGGATGAACTTGATTTTAAATCTGTCAATAAGGGAGACCGTCCGGTCATTGAATTGTTAGTGGCCAATACTTCCAATAAGGCTTACTCACCTGTGCTGATGCACCTTCCTCCTTATTTGGAAGCAAAGGCTGAACCTGAAAAATTGGGACGTGGAAAGACCGGAAAGATTCTGGTGACCCTGGATTCTGAGAAATTGCCGAAATTAGGTATTACACGCGCTTCTGTTTATCTGTCCCGCTTCCCGGGCGATAAAGTTGGCAGTGAGAATGAAATACCTGTATCAGTGGCTCTGTTGCCTGACTTCTCCAAACTGACCGAACAGCAGAAAAACAATCCTCCTCAGATTACCTTGTCGGCTAAGGAACTGGATTTTGTGGATTTGAAACCCAATCAAAAGAAGTCACAGACGATTGTCATTTCAAATACAGGTCGCTCTGACCTGAATATTCAGGATATGCAGGTGTTCAGCATGGCTTTGGCTGTGAAACTGAAAAAGAGAGTGCTGAAACCGGGTGAATCGACCAAGATGAAGATTACTGTTCTGGCACAGAACCTTCATCGTGTGAAAGGTACGCCCCGTGTCCTGATGATTACCGATGATCCTAACCAACCGATGATTACCATCCGTGTGAAAGCCCGGCTGAAATCGTCCGAAAAATAAAAACTTTTATGGAACACCCCGAAAACAACGAAGCTTATAAGGGGTTAACTGTGAACCAGGGAGTGGAACAACCCTCCATTGTTAATCCTTATCTGAATCTGAGAAAGAAACCCAAACGTCGTCAGTATTCTGCTGCCGAGTATGTGGAAGGTATTGTGAAAGGCGATGTGACCATGCTGAGCCAGGCGGTCACGCTGGTAGAAAGTGTCAAGCCGGAACATCAGGTGCTGGCACAGGAGGTCATTGAAAAATGCCTCCCTTATTCGGGTAATTCTATCCGTATCGGTATCAGTGGAGTGCCTGGTGCTGGAAAGAGTACATCGATTGATGTATTCGGACTGCATGTGCTTGAAGAAAAAGGAGGAAAGTTGGCCGTGTTAGCCATAGATCCCAGCAGTGAACGTTCCAAAGGAAGTATTTTGGGTGACAAGACCCGAATGGAAAAATTGTCGGTACATCCTAAATCCTTTATCCGTCCCAGTCCTTCGGCTGGCTCATTGGGCGGTGTGGCTCGTAAGACCCGTGAAACCATCATTTTGTGTGAAGCTGCCGGATTTGATAAAATCTTTGTCGAGACCGTGGGAGTAGGTCAGAGTGAAACAGCCGTACATTCCATGGTAGACTTCTTCCTGCTGATTCAACTGGCCGGTACGGGCGATGAGTTGCAGGGTATCAAGCGCGGTATCATGGAGATGGCCGATGGTATCATTATCAACAAGGCTGACGGAAACAATGTAGAGAAGGCACAGTTGGCTGCTACACATTTCCGTAATGCGCTCCATCTTTTCCCGGCTCCCGAATCCGGATGGACTCCTCAGGTGCTGACGTATTCCGGATTTTATAATATCGGTGTCAAGGAAATCTGGGATATGGTGTATGCCTACATCGACTTCGTCCGCAAGAACGGTTATTTTGAACACCGTCGTAACGAGCAGGCCAAATACTGGATGTATGAAACCATCAATGAGCATTTGCGCGACAGCTTCTATCAGAATCCGGAAATCGCTTCCTTGCTTCCCTTGCAGGAAAAAGATGTACTGGAAGGACGGGCAACGTCTTTCTCGGCAGCCAGAAAACTACTGGAAATGTATTTCTCCGGGTTGAAGCAGGAGTGATGAATAAATATTCAAAACGGCTTGTTCCTATTGGACTAATTAAAAATAAGGAAGAAAAATAAGGGTGATATGCCTTGTGAAATGAATTAATATGTAACTTTGCGAACTAATTTTCAAGAAATGATGCAAAGTGAAATTAAACCTATTATAGAGGTAAAGGGTGTATCAAAGTTTTTTGGTGAAAAAACAGCCTTGGATAATATCAATTTATCCATCAAAAAGGGAGAGTTTGTAACCATCTTGGGCCCTTCAGGATGCGGTAAGACGACCTTGCTGCGCCTGATAGCGGGATTTCAGACCGCTTCGGAAGGGGTGATTCGTATTGCAGGGGAGGAGATTACCCAGACTCCTCCTCACAAGCGTCCTGTCAATACAGTTTTTCAGAAATATGCCTTATTCCCTCATCTGAATGTGTATGACAATATCGCTTTTGGCTTGAAACTGAAAAAGATGCCAAAGGATACGGTACTTAAAAAAGTAAAAGCTGCCCTGAAGATGGTGGGCATGACCGACTATGAGTACCGCGATGTCAACTCGCTTTCGGGTGGACAGCAGCAGCGTGTGGCCATTGCCCGTGCCATTGTGAACGAACCGGAGGTGTTATTGCTGGACGAGCCGCTGGCTGCGCTTGACCTGAAGATGCGTAAGGATATGCAGATGGAGTTGAAGGAAATGCACAAGACGCTGGGCATTACCTTTGTGTACGTGACGCACGATCAGGAAGAAGCCCTGACATTGAGTGATACCATCGTGGTGATGAGTGAGGGACGTATCCAGCAGATTGGTACCCCTACCGACATTTACAATGAGCCGATTAACTCGTTCGTGGCCGACTTTATCGGAGAAAGTAATATCCTGAACGGAGTTATGGTGAAGGATAAGTTGGTACATTTCTGCGATCGTGACTTTGAATGTGTGGACGAAGGATTCGGCGAAAACACACCGGTGGATGTGGTGATTCGTCCGGAGGATTTGTATATTTTCCCGATGTCGGATATGGCACAGCTTCGTGGTACCGTACAATCGTGTATCTTTAAGGGAGTACACTATGAAATGGTGGTATTGTGCCATGGCTATGAGTTTGTGGTGCAGGATTATCACGCTTTCGAGGCCGGAACCGAAGTGGGTATGCTGGTCAAGCCGTTTGATATTCACATCATGAAGAAAGAGCGTATCTGCAATACCTTTGAAGGTAAGCTTATCGATGAAACTCATGTGGAATTCTTAGGATGTGAGTTTGAATGTGCACCGGTAGACCTTCAGAAAGTGTCGTTGGGCGATGTGCTGGTAGACGTGGATTTCGGGAAAATCAATTTGCTGGACAATGCAGAAGACGGCATGCTGACCGGAGAAGTCAAGTTTATTTTGTACAAAGGAAACCATTACCACCTGACGGTATGGTCAGACTGGGATGAGAATGTGTTTGTCGATACGAATGATGTATGGGATGATGGAGACCGTGTGGGTATTTCCATTGCTCCTGAAGATATTCGGGTACGTGTAAAACAGGAGGAACGATGAATAAACTGCGTTTGTTTTTTCTTTCACGCCGAAGCTGGACACTTCCTTATCTCATTTTCTCTATCATTTTTGTGATTGTTCCGCTTCTGCTGATTGTGGTATATGCATTTACCGATGATGCAGGTCGTATGACGCTTGAAAACTTCCGGAAGTTCCTGGCTCATCCGGAAGCTGTCAATACCTTTATTTATTCCATCGGTATAGCCATACTGACAACGATAGGTTGTATCGTGTTGGGGTATCCGGCGGCCTGGATTCTGAGTCGCAGTAACTCAAGCTATTCGCGTACGCTGATTCTGCTGTTTATCCTGCCGATGTGGGTCAACATCCTGATACGTACGCTGGCTACCGTAGCTTTGTTCGACTTTGCCAGTCTGCCTTTAGGAGAAGGAGCGTTGATATTCGGAATGATTTACAACTTCATTCCTTTCATGATTTATCCGATTTACAATACTCTTCAGAAGATGGACTCGAGTTATGTGGAAGCAGCCCAGGATTTAGGAGCCAATTCTTTCCAGGTATTTTGGAAGGTGGTATTTCCTCTGTCCATGCCTGGAGTAGTGAGCGGCATCATGATGGTGTTCATGCCGACCATCTCTACCTTTGCCATTGCAGAATTGCTGACCATGAACAACATCAAGTTGTTTGGTACGACTATTCAGGAGAATATCAACAACAGTATGTGGAACTATGGAGCAGCCCTTTCCTTGATTATGCTGTTCCTGATTGCGGCCACTTCACTCTTTAGTTCTGATGAAAAGAGTGATTCAGAGAAAGGAGGACAGGTATGGTAAAGAAAGTGCTGATGCAGACCTATCTTTGGGTATTGCTGCTGTTGCTGTATGCTCCGATATTGATTATTGTGATTTATTCCTTTACCGATGCAAAGGTGTTGGGCAACTGGACAGGTTTTTCGCTGAATCTGTATCGTTCGCTTTGTAATACCGGAGCGCATCATTCCCTGATGAATGCGCTGATAAACACAATAGCCATTGCCTTTATTGCTGCGACGGTATCGACTTTGTTGGGAAGTGTGGCTGCCATCGGAATCTACAATCTGAAGGCCCGCAGCCGGAAAGCCATGGGATTCATCAATACCATTCCTATATTGAACGGAGATATTATTACGGGTATTTCCTTGTTCCTGCTGTTTGTGTCATTAGGCATTACCCAGGGATTTACCACCGTAGTGCTGGCACACATCACCTTCTGTACTCCGTACGTGGTGCTGAGTGTGTTGCCGCGCCTGAAACAGATGAATCCGAACCTGTATGAGGCCGCACTCGATTTGGGAGCTACTCCTATGCAGGCTTTGTGGAAAGTGATTATTCCGGAAATCCGTCCGGGAATGGTAAGCGGATTCCTGCTGGCACTGACCATTTCCATCGACGATTTTGCGGTAACGGTGTTTACCATCGGAAATCAGGGACTGGAAACGCTTTCTACCTATATTTATGCCGATGCCCGCAAGGGCGGTCTGACGCCGGAGCTTCGTCCGCTGTCGGCCGTGATTTTTGTGGTGATACTGGTGCTGCTGATTATTATTAACCGTAGAGCTGACAAAGCAAAGAATAAATGAAACAGAAGATGAAAAGGTGGAACTGGTGGGTGGCTTTGTGTGTATGTTGTCTGTTGACAGGATGCTACAACGCCAATGAATCGCGCGAAAACGTGCTCAAGGTGTACAACTGGGCAGACTACATAGGTGAAGGCGTACTGGAAGATTTTCAGGAATATTATAAGGAACAGACAGGAGAAGATATCCGCATCGTGTATCAGACGTTTGACATCAACGAAATCATGCTGACAAAAATTGAGAAAGGGCATGAAGACTTTGATGTGGTGTGTCCTTCCGAGTATATCATCGAACGAATGCTGCACAAAGGCTTGTTGCAGCCTATTGATACGGCTTTTGCTCATTCACCCAATTACATGAACGGAGTGGCACCCTATATCCGTCAGCAGATAGATAAACTGACGGTGAAGGGCGATTTGCCGGCTAGCCGTTATGCCGTGTGCTATATGTGGGGTACGGCCGGACTGCTGTATAACAAGAAGTTTGTTTCCGAAAAAGACCTGAAGTCATGGGGGTGTCTGTGGGAGAAACGCTTTTCCGGCAAGATTCTGATGAAGGATGCCTATCGCGATTCGTACGGCATGGCTTTGCTGTATGCGCATCGCGAGGATTTGAAAGACAGCACCCGCAGTGTGGCTGACCTGATGAACGACTATTCACCGGCTTCCATGGACTCGGTGGAAAAATATCTGAAGTTGTTGAAGCCGAATGTGGCCGGATGGGAAGCAGACTTTGGTAAGGAAATGATGACCAAAGGCAAGGCCTGGATGAACATGACCTGGAGCGGAGACGCACAGTGGGCTATGGAAGAAGCGGCAACGGTAGGAGTGGACCTTGCCTACACCATTCCGGAAGAAGGCAGCAATGTGTGGTACGACGGATGGGTAATTCCTAAGTATGCCAAGAATCCTAAGGCAGCCAGCTATTTTATCAACTTCCTTTGTAGGCCGGATATCGCTTTGCGTAACATGGAAGAGAACGGGTATGTGAGTGCCATTGCAGCTCCGGAAATTCTGGAAGCTTGCATTGATTCTACCCTGGATACGGAAGTCGATGCCAGCTATTTCTTCGGTCCGGAGGCACAGAAGGTGAAGCTGCGTAACACACAGTATCCCGATAAGTCTGTGATAGCCCGTTGTGCCATGATACGTGACTTTGGAGACAAGACGGTAGATGTATTGGAAATCTGGTCGCGCGTAAAAGGCGACAACCTGAATAGCGGGATTGTGATTCTGATTCTTTTGGTGGTAGTAGGACTGAGTGCCTGGCAGATTCGCCGCCGCTGGATACGTTATAAACGTCATGCACGTACGCACCGCAGAAATCGCCGGAGAAAATAAAAGAAGAAAATACAGTATACAAAAATCCCCCTTCAAAAGACGTTTAAATGCTTTTTGAAGGGGGATTCTTTATATGGAATGTTCGTTAGATTGACAATTCGTTCAATACGCTAACCAGTTCGTGGTCGATAGGCTTGTCGTTCTTGATAGCCTTGGCAAACGGAACGTACACAATCTGGTCGTTTTCAATACCAATCATGACGTTGCGCTGACCTTCCATCAGGGCCTGGATGCTGGCTACTCCCATACGGCTGGCAATGATACGGTCGTGTGCAGTCGGGCGTCCACCACGCTGCAAGTGTCCTAAAATAGTCACACGTACGTCGTACTGCGGATATTCGTTCTTTACACGTTCTGCATAGTGCATGGCTCCACCGGTGATTTCACTTTCAGCTACCAATACGATAGAACTGCTCTTTGATTTGCGGAAACCGTTGTTGATGAACTCTTCCAACTGGTCCACTTCCGTATTGAATTCCGGAATGATGGCAGCTTCGGCACCCGCAGCAATGGCACCGTTCAATGCCAGGAAGCCGGCGTCGCGTCCCATTACTTCCACAAAGAACAAACGTTCGTGTGAAGTAGCGGTATCACGTATTTTATCTACTGCATCCAAAATTGTGTTCAGGGCAGTGTCATATCCGATGGTTGTGTCCGTACCATACAAGTCGTTGTCGATGGTACCGGGCAATCCGATACAAGGTACATCAAATTCCTGAGCCAGCAGGCGAGCACCGGTCAACGAACCGTCACCACCAATGACTACCAGTGCATCGATACCTTCACGTTTCATAGTTTCATAAGCTACCTGACGGCCTTCCGGCGTACGGAACTCCTGACAGCGAGCTGTTTTCAGGATGGTACCTCCTAATTGTATGATATTGCTGACGTTTTCAGTCTTGAATTCCTTGATTTCTCCTGTAATCAATCCTTTATACCCACGGTAGATACCTTTAACTTGTAATCCGTTGTAGATGGCAGAGCGGGTGACTGCACGGATTGCGGCGTTCATGCCGGGAGCATCTCCTCCGGATGTAAGAATACCAATACATTTAATAGTTCCCATAATTGTTAGTTGTTAGTTTGATTTTTATGAAGCAAAAGTACAAATATGAATTTATATTGTAACTGATTTTCTTCTTTATTATTCGTCCATTATAACTTTTTTACACGCTTCCATCAACCATTTAGGGGTAGAGGTGGCTCCACAGATTCCAATGGAATGTGCATGTGACAATAAGGCCTTGTCAATTTCCTCCGGTTTGTCTATCTGGTAAGAGTTGGGATTGACCTTTTTACATTCCTGAAAGAGGATTTTCCCGTTGGAACTTTTATGTCCGCAAACGAAGAAAACCAGGTCGTGACTGGCGGCAAATTCCCGGATATGCGGCATGCGGTTGGCTACCTGACGGCAGATGGTATCGAAGTACTGAAAGGAGGCTTCCGGTGAAATGTGGGTCTCGATGTAGGACACTATCTGGCGGAATTCGTCGAGCGACTTGGTTGTCTGCGAATACAGGCGGATGTCTTTGTTCATGTCCAGTTTGCTGACTTCTTCCAGCTTCTCGATGACGATGGCTTTGCCTTCGGTTTGGCCCACCAGTCCCAACACTTCGGCATGGCCGTTTTTCCCGTAAATAACAATCTGTCTGTCTTTGTCGTGGGGAGTGGTGTCATACTCCTGCTTGATTCTTTTTTGCAGGCGCAGCACTACCGGACAAGTGGCATCGATGATTTCGATGTGGTTTTTCCGGGCCAGTTCGTAAGTCTCAGGAGGTTCTCCATGTGCTCTTAATAAGACCTTTACATTCTTCAGTCGGGCAAACTCTTCGTGGTTGATGGTAATCAATCCCATTGCCTTCAGTCGTTCGCACTCCTGACCGTTGTGTACAATATCCCCCAGGCAATACAGAGGTACACCCTTTGCCAGTTCTTCTTCTGCTTTTGAAATAGCAGTTGTCACTCCAAAGCAGAACCCAGAGTCCTTATCTATTTCAATGTGATGCATGTGCAGCTTTTTCAAATTGTTCTTTCAGCCATTCTTTTTGTTCGGCAATGGTCAGGTGACTGTTGTCCAGCAAAATCGCGTCGTCAGCTTTGCGCAGGGGACTTACTGCCCGGCTCTGGTCAATGCGGTCGCGTTCTTCCACGTTGTGAAGAATTTCCTCGAACGAAGCATCCTGACCTTTGGCTTTCAGTTCCTCGTAACGGCGCTGTGCACGGATTTCGGCAGAGGCTGTCACGAAAATCTTCAGTTCCGCATTCGGGAATACGGCTGTTCCGATGTCTCTTCCGTCCATCACGATTCCTTTTTCCTTGCCCATTTCCTGCTGTTGCTGAACTAAGGCCTTGCGCACAAAGTCGAGTGCTGCCACCGGACTGACATGCGAGGAGACTTCCATGGTGCGGATACGTTCTTCCACGTTCTTCCCGTTAAGGAAGGTCATGGGGCGTTGGGTTTCCGGGTTGAGCTGGAAGGAAATCTGGATTTGTCCCATCTGCTGGCGGAGCGCTTCTTCCTGAATGCTTCCGTCGGCATTAAACAATCCGTTTTCCAGACAATACAGTGTAACGGCCCGGTACATGGCGCCGCTGTCTATATAGATATATCCGATTTCTTTGGCTAAGTCTTTAGCCATGGTGCTTTTCCCGCAGGAAGAGAATCCGTCGATGGCAATAATAATTTTTTTCATGTTTCGGCTTCGATAAAATAGATTTCGCATTGACAAAGATAGTGTAAATCCTTTGTATATCGGATGTTTTGGATAAAGTTTTTGGAGTCTCTTCCTTATAATATAAGGTAGAAATTCGTTTGGGATTCCAGAGATGAAAAAACGTTGTAGCAATGATTCGGATACCTGTTTGTGTTTTTTACGTTTCCTTTCCGGAAAACCTATGTTTCTCATGGCCGAAACGTAGGTTTTCTTTGCGTGAACCCTACGTTTCCGCACTGGGAAACATAGAACACGTAAGGCGATATGCTGATTATTTCAAGTGGGAATAAAAAATATGCATTGTTTTACATTATTTTTATGTTGGGGTGTCGGAGTTTCGGGGAATTATGCTACCTTTGCCACGTATAGAGTATTAACCTTTAATAAACACATTTATGGAAGTCAAGAAATCGCCGAAAGCGGACCTCGAGGGTAAAAAGACCACGTGGTTATTGGTAGGTTTCGTACTGATCTTGGCAGCGATGTTTGTAGCGTTCGAATGGACAGAACGTGACAAGCAGGTCACTACCGATACCGGTATCACCGAACCAATCTTTGAAGAGGAAATGATTCCTATCACTGAACAGGAAGAACAGAAGCAGGCACCTCCTCCTCCTGAAGCTCCGAAAGTGGAAGAAGTTCTTCAGATTGCAGAAAATGATGCAAACGTAGAAGAATCTACTATCCAGTCAAGTGAAGAAAACAACCAGGCTGTGGAAATCAAGTATGTACCGGTTGAAGTAGAAGAAGAAGAACCGGAAGAACAGCAGATTTTCCAGGTGGTAGAAGAAATGCCGGAATTCCCGGGTGGTATGGCTGAATGTTTGAAGTTCATTGGTAAGAACGTCAAGTATCCGACTATCGCACAGGAAAACGGTGTACAGGGACGTGTAATCATCCAGTTCGTGGTTAACCAGGATGGTTCTATCGTTGACCCGGTGGTTATGCGTAGTGTAGACCCGTACTTGGATAAGGAAGCACTCCGTGTGATCAAGATGATGCCGAAATGGAAACCAGGTAAGCAGCGTGGTAAAGCTGTACGTGTAAAATATACCGTGCCTGTAACCTTTAAGTTGCAGTAATCTATTGACCGTTATAATAAAGTGAAGGCTGCATTTTTGCAGCCTTTCTTTTTTCTCTTATCTTAAATTACATTTCCATGAAACAACAGACAAGCGAACAATTGTTACAGCAGATTCACGAATATATCGGAAACCTTTCTTATATGCGGGAGCCGATGGGACTTTATGATCCGATTGAGTATGTATTGGGGTTGGGCGGAAAGCGTTTGCGTCCGGTGCTGATGCTATTGGCTTATAATTTATATAAGGAAGATGTGACCCGTATCTTTTCACAGGCAGCAGGCATTGAAACCTACCATAACTTTACTTTGCTGCACGATGACCTGATGGATAAGGCGGATATGCGACGCAACAAGCCTACGGTACATAAAAAATGGGATGAGAATACGGCTATCCTTTCCGGGGATGCAATGCTGATTCTTGCTTATCAGTTCATGATGAAGGAATGTTCGCTTGAATGTGTGGAACGCGTGATGGAAGTGTTTGGCCGTACCGCCCTTGAGGTGTGTGAAGGACAGCAGTGGGACATGGAGTTCGAGCATCGTCTGGATGTGACGGTCGACGAGTATATCGAAATGATTCGTCTGAAGACTTCCGTGTTGCTTGCGGCAGCCTTGAAAATTGGTGCCATCTTGGGAGGTGCTCCCGAAAAGGATGCGCAGTTGCTCTATGATTTTGGCATTAAGATGGGACTGGCTTTCCAGTTGCAGGATGATTACCTGGATGTGTATGGTGATCCGGCTGTCTTTGGAAAGAAGATTGGAGGAGATATTCTTTGCAATAAGAAGACCTTTATGCTGATTACCGCCTTGAGCTTGTCTGAAGGAGAAGATAAGGAAGCATTTCTGAACTGGCTTCGTGCTATGGACTACGTGGCTGAAGAAAAAATCCAGTCGGTTACAGCTCTATATAATAAGGTAGGAGTTCCTGAACTTTGTCAGGCTCGCATTGATGCCTATTATAAGGAAGGGCTGGAGTTGCTGGATAAGGTAAACGTGGAATCCTCTCTTAAAGAAGAACTGAAGAAGTTTGTTTGTCATTTAATGGACCGTAAATTGTAAAGATATGAACGCCCTGATTGATACTCATACCCATCTTTATACCGAAGAGTTTGATGTTGACCGTGAACTGGCGGTGATTCGTGCAGTCGAAGCGGGAGTGACCCGCTTGTTTATGCCTAACATTGATGATACGACGGTCGAGGCTATGCTCAAGCTGTGTGAGGCGCACGATTGCTGCTATCCGATGATTGGTTTTCATCCCACATCGGTAGATGCCGGTTGGAAGGAACGTCTGGAAAAAGTGAAAGGGTATCTGACTTCTTCTTCTCATCGCTTTTATGGAATCGGTGAGGTGGGTATTGACTTGTATTGGGACAAGACCTTCCGTGAGGAGCAGATGATTGTCTTTGAAGAACAGGTGAAGTGGGCACTGGAATACGACCTGCCTCTGATTATACATTGCCGGGAAGCTTATCCGGAACTGCTGGAGGTATTGTCGGGTTACAAGCATACAGCCTTGCGGGGAATCTTCCACAGTTTCACGGGTACTAGTGAAGATGCAGAACGGCTGTTGGAGTACGAATCTTTTATGCTAGGTATAAACGGAGTGGTTACTTTCAAAAAAAGTACTCTTCCCGAAGTCTTGAAGAATGTGCCTTTGAAGCGCGTCGTGCTCGAAACCGACTCACCTTATTTGGCTCCTGTGCCTTATCGTGGCAAACGGAATGAAAGTGCAAATCTGGTAAAGGTGGCAGAATGTCTTTCGGTAATCTATGGAGTACCTTTGTCGGAAATCGCCTCCCAGACTACAGAAAATGCTTTAAAAGTCTTCACAAATGCGGAGAAAAGTTTTTAAAGTTTATTAATTTCGACTTCAAAAGTAAACTTTTGTAGGCTTGATGTTATGTAAGACGAAAAAAAAGAATACATTTGTGACTGAAATCAGCGCGGGGTATAAAAATAACTGAAATATCTCCCCGACTGATGGTAAAAAGGAGAGGTGCTCGAGTGGTTGAAGAGGCACGCCTGGAAAGCGTGTATACGCCAAAAGCGTATCACGGGTTCGAATCCCGTTCTCTCCGCGAAAAAAGAGAAAAACAATTAACAAACTATTAATTAATTAATCTTAAAAATTAGACACACAATGAAAAAGTTATTTGCAATTCTTGCAGTGATGGGAGTCCTCTCATTTGGAATGACTCAGACAGCTATGGCTCAGGATTCTACAGCTACAGCAGCTCCGGCTCAGACAGAACAAGTAGCAGCAGCTGATGAAGCAGCAGCACCTGCAGTTGTTGAAGAAGGTGGTTTACACAAAGAATTAAAGACTAAGTTTATCGAAGGTGACGCAGGCTTCATGTCTTTGGTTGCTATCGCATTGGTACTTGGTTTGGCTTTCTGTATTGAACGTATTATTTACTTGAGCTTGGCTGAAGTTGACGTAAAGAAATTGATGGCTAAAGTTGAAGCTGCTTTGGAAAAAGGTGATGTAGAAGGTGCTAAGACAATCTGCCGTAACACTCGTGGTCCTGTTGCTTCTATCTGCTATCAGGGTTTGATGAGAATCGACGAAGGTTTGGACGTAGTTGAACGTTCAGTTGTTTCTTACGGTGGTGTTCAGGCTGGTTACCTTGAAAAAGGATGCTCTTGGATCACATTGTTCATCGCTATGGCTCCGTCTTTGGGATTCTTGGGTACTGTAATCGGTATGGTTATGGCGTTCGACCAAATCCAGCAGGCTGGTGATATTTCTCCGACAGTTGTAGCAGGTGGTATGAAAGTGGCCTTGATTACTACTATCTTCGGTTTGATCGTTGCTTTGATTCTTCAGGTATTCTATAACTATATCTTGTCTAAGATTGAAGCTATTACAAGCCAGATGGAAGATTCTTCTATCACATTGCTTGATATGATCATGAAGTACAACTTGAAATACAAAAAATAATAAGAACAATGGCTAAATTATCATACAAGGTATCATACTACGTATTCTATGTATGCATCGCACTGATCTTGGTAGTGCTGGGCATGTTCTACGGAGTAGGATACAGCGAAACAAATGCAGCTGGTTTGGTTGAACCGGCTAACACTCCGGCCCTGATGTACCTGATGTACGGTATGTTTGCGGTAACTGTAGTGGCTACACTTATAGGAGCTATCGCACAGTTTGGTGGAGCTTTGAAAGACAATCCGAAAGGTGCTATCAAGTCTTTGATTGGACTGATTCTTTTAATCGTATTGCTGATCGTTACTTATAATATCGGTTCTTCTGAAACTGTAATTATGGGTGGTGGTACAGAATATACCAATGTAACCATGTTGAAGGTAACAGACATGTTGTTGTACTCTACTTATGTATTGTTCGGCTTGGCTGCTATCGGTACATTGATTAACTTGTCTGGAATTTTGAAGAAATAATATCATCATTGAAGTTTAATTAAAATATAAGGAGTAAGTCAAATGGCAAAAAAGAAAAGATCAGTGCCCGGAATTAACTCAAGTTCTACGGCCGATATTGCCTTCATGTTGCTTATTTTCTTCCTTATTACAACATCAATGGATACTGACCGTGGTTTGGCGAGACGTTTGCCGCCTCCGCCTGAAAACAAGGAGCAGAAAGATGATATTATTGTAAAGGAAAGAAACGTTCTTCAGGTTCGTTTGAACAAAGACGACCAGTTGATGGTTGGTGGAGAATGGTCTGATATCAGACAGTTGAGACAAAAGGCAAAAGAATTCATTGCCAATCCGAATAACGATGAGAACTTGCCTGAAAAGCATGCAAAACATCTTCCGTTCTTCGGTGACGTAATGATTACAGAAAAGCATGTAATCTCTGTACAGAATGACGTGGGTACTAGCTACGATGCTTATATTCAGGTTCAGAACGAATTGGTAGCAGCTTACAATGAGTTGCGTAACGAATTGGCTCAGTCTCAGTTCGGTAAAACATTCGCTGAATGTTCTGAAGATGAACAGAAAGCTATCACAGACTATTATCCGCAGAAGATTTCTGAAGCAGAACCTAAAAAATATGGAGGAAAATAATCATGGGAAAATTTAATAAGACTGGTAAGCGTGGCATGCCGGAGTTGAATACCTCTTCTTTGCCTGACCTTATCTTTACCATGTTGTTCTTCTTCATGATTGTAACAACCATGCGTGAAGTTACATTGAAGGTTCAGTTCAAGGTTCCTCAGGCTACAGAGTTGGAAAAATTGGAAAAGAAATCTTTGGTGTCTTTCATCTACATCGGTAAACCGATGCCGGAGTTCCAGAAAAAGATGGGTACTACCGACCGTATTCAGTTGAACGATAAATTCGCTGAATCTTCAGAAGTTCAGGACTACATCTATCAGGAACGTGAAAACATGAAAGAGGAAGACAAACCGTTTATGACTGTTTCCCTGAAGGTGGATGCAAAAACCAAGATGGGTATCGTAACAGAAGTAAAACAGGCTCTTCGTCAGGCATACGCACTGAAGATTAACTATTCAGCTACTCAGCGTCAGTAATAGTTTTATAAATATGAAAAAAGGCTGTCTCTTATGAGGCGGCCTTTTTTTGTGTATCTATTCTATGTGCTAGTTTGAGTTGGATGATACTTGGCTGAAGAGTAGAGATGGCAGGAGTATCGGGGCTGACTATTTGCGTGTAGTTCCGATAGTTGATACGAGGATATACTATTTTCAGTGGTAGAAAGATAGATATAAAGTGTTATTCTTTATTTGGTAGGGAAGGAAAGCATAGCATTCTTCTTTCTCCAGTAATACATCCAGCCATATATATCGGCTAATGCCCATCCGATAGGGATTGACCACCAGATGCCGTGTACACCTATGGAAGGGATGGCAGCCAGTGCATAGGCCAACACCACTCGGGTTCCTAAAGAGAGAATCGTTAAAATGATGGACATTTCCGGTTTGCAGACGGCTCTGTAGAATCCGTACCATAAAAATAAATACCCAATACCGAGGTAAAAACTGCCTTCTATCCGCAAGTATTCAGTACCGATACGGATAATTTCCGTTTCTTCAGGAGAGATGAAGATTTGCATCAGTTGCGGTGCAAACAGGAAGATTGCCAATGAGAGAAGCAGGCAGAAGAGAGTGGTTATTCCAAATGCACTTTTTATACCTTTCAGAATGCGGGCATTTTTGCCGGCTCCGTAGTTTTGTGCAGTGAAAGTAGAGAAGGCGTTCCCGAAATCTTGTACAGGCATATAGGCGAACGAATCAATCTTTACGGCTGCTGTAAAAGCGGCCATGACGGCTGTGCCGAAGCTGTTGACAAGGCCTTGAACCATGAGGATACCGAAATTCATGACAGATTGCTGGATGCAGGTCAGTGAGGCGTATGAAAAAACTTGTTTCAGGAGCTGTCTGCTGACCTTGAAATCCTTTCTGGAGAGTCTGGTTTCTGGAACTTTTTTCCAGCAATAGAAGCACAAACCAATAGCCGAAACAGCTTGGGAAATGATGGTTGCTGCCGCAGCTCCTTCTATTCCGTAATGAAGTTTTACAATAAACCATATATCCAGTACAATGTTTAATACCACGGAAATGGCTAAATAAATAAGAGGAGTCAGTGAATTACCCAATGCGCGTAGAAGATACGCATAGTAGTTATAAAGATAGACAAACCAGATTCCCATGAAAATGATTTTTAGGTAGTCGTAGGTCATATCCTGCAACTCTTGTGGAGTTTGCATGAGGGTGATAATATCTTGTATATAGTAGCAGGAGAAGGCGAATATAATCAGTGTGGAAGTTCCTGTAATCAGCAGGGAAGCAGCTTGTGTACGTCGCAGGTTTTCGTAATCTTTTGCTCCGTAACGCATGGAGAACAATGCACTGCATCCCATGCATAATCCGATGAAGATGGAGGTGATAAAGACCATGAGTGTGTATGAAGAACCCACAGCAGCTAAGGCTTTTGCGCCCAATGTCCTTCCAATGATGAATGTATCGGCAATATTGTATCCTTGCTGGAGCAAGTTTCCTAAAATAAGCGGATAGGCAAGGTTGAGCATGCTTTGTGTGATGCTTCCTGAAGTAAGGTCCTGCGTGCGACTGGTCTGCATAGTGGTAATTGGAACATAAATAAAAATGGATTTAATAAACCTTTTTTCCGGTTTTATTAAATCCATTCTCGTGTGCGCCTGATAGGACTCGAACCTACACGTCTCACGACACCAGATCCTAAGTCTGGCGCGGCTACCAATTACGCCACAGGCGCATGCAGAAATATGTATTTCTGTTTTGCGAGGGCAAAGATAGGAAGAATTTTCATATTCTCCAAATACTGCACCTTAATTCTTTAGCTTTTTGATGGCGGTTTCGATAATGGTGTCCTTTCCTTGCTGCATATCTTCGCTGGTCATATCTACTTTCACGTCTGGTTCGATACCGAATTCCAATTGGTTCATGTCCGGGTCGAACATCGGGCTGGCAGAGAAACGGATGGACCATCCGTTGGGAATTTCCGAACTGAAGGGGAGACCAGATCCTCCTCCGGTGGTATCTCCCATGGTAGTTACATTGGGGAATTGACGCATGGTATTCACAAAGTCGTTTGTGGCACTGTAAGAACGGCGGTTAGTTAATACTACTGCCTTTTTCTGCCAGCGGATACTGTTGGATGGTTCCTGATATACAGGTTCAGGGTCCGAGAAATCATTATGGCCCGGACTTGTTTTATGACGGATGTAGCCGACCAGTACTTTCTCATTTGTAAACCGTGCGGCCAGTTTCTGTGCTGTAGTCAGGTTGCCTCCTCCGTTATTGCGTACGTCGATAATCAGTCCGTCACAAATCTCCAGTTTCTTCAGCATCTGGTCCAGGTTTCCGTCGCCGATACCGTCGGAGAAACTTTCACAATAGATGTAACCGATGTTATTTTCCAGAATCTGGTAGGTCAGTCCGGAGGTAATGATGTAATCCTTTTTCAGGTAGTTGCTCTGGATGCTGTCGCTGAAATTCCGTGGATAAGCATCGAACCATTCCCGGTATTGCGATGTACCCAATGAACTGCTCAGGTTGACGTGTCCGTCTCTTAATTCATTGACCATTTCCGACAAGACTTCGAAAAGTGATTCCCAACTCATGGAGGAAGAAATCCGCTTGGCATAGCGGGTATGTACTTCATCCCAGTCCAGTCCATACGTCTCGTGCTTATAGTCCAAAAAACAATATTGCTCATCGATGATTTTCCAGAGCGATTCAAAGTTGGCTTCTGGAGAATTACCCTGAATGTCTTCCCGTATGCAGGAAGAGAATGTGAAGCAGGACAGCATCAGCAGAAGGCCATATAAGTAGCAATGATAAATCCGTTTCATATCAATAAGGCGTAACGTTTGAAGGCATGGAAATACGGTTCTTCCCTTTCAGCAAGTAGAAGTTTTTCACGATGCCAATCATGAAATCGTGTGAATAAGTATGGTATTTCAGGTGGTTGACTTTCGCTTGCTGGAGGTCACAGATGTACCCCACGCGCATGGTGACTTTCCGGATGGGAAAATCAAGCGTCAACATCTGTCGGAGCGACGGGTTGTTGTGAAGCGAAGTAAACAGTACGTTCTTTCCTTTGTGTCCCAAGGAAAACATTTCGTAGTATGACTGTCCGAATTCAGGAGAGAACATGGCTCCCAACAGCGGAAGATTGGCCTGATAACGTACCACCAGCGGATAGTTTCCGATACGGAACTTGTAGATGGCCATTCCGGATATACCTACACTTCCGTATGCTTTTGCCTGTGCCGGATTGTTGGAATTGCGTGTGTTGTACACGAATCCTCCGTTCAGGTCAATCATCGGACCTGCCAGCAGTTTCAGTTGCTCGTTCAGGCGAAACTGATAGTGCAGTGCATAGGTCCAGTTTACGAGTCCGGCATACATATTGGCGGTCTGGCTCGGATTATGCGTGTACGATACATTAGCCTGCAACAGATTTTGGGCCGAAACGTTTCCGTTCATTAACCGGGTCATACGCATGTTTTCGCGAAGGATACGAATCTCCGGTCCTTTGTATTCCAAGGGTGAAAGGTACGTATCGAGCACGTTACTCATTCCCGCTCCATAGAGTACGGAGCGCATTACGTAACGTGTGGCACGCAGGCTGTCTTCTTGTGCCTGAAGCGAAAAAGCAGCCCAGCATGCGCAAAGTATAAGGTAAATTCGTAGTTTCATACGATTTTAAAAGAGTTTCATTTGTCCGTCGTCTTCCTGGCTTTCATCTTCCTCCATGCCTTCTTCTTCCTTTTCAGGCTCTTCCGGCTCCGGTTCCGGCATGCGGGTTGGCTCCAGCTCCGTAATCTGGCCGACGGTATAAGTCGTCAGTCGCTTACCCTTTGCCTTGAAGCTCTTCACGCCTACAAAGTCGCTGGCTTCCAGAATGAGTGCTTCGCGGAAGCTGTCGTGTCCACCAAAGTCCACTTGGATGCGCGGGTACACCTGACAGGTCAGCAGGATAAGTTGCGTATGTTTGTTGTCACCCAAGAAATTCTGCTTTTTGGTGGTCGCTTCGAAGGTGAAGCGTTTCAGGTACGGATAGTTCTGTTGGTCGGCGTCATAGAGCACGGCTGTCCATACCTTGTCAGGATTGAATTTCTCGATGCAGAGAATATCCGGATCGTAATGGTTGCTCAGGTCGAAGTTGGTAGTATAGAATTCTCCGTTCTTGTGTACCACTAAGATGCTGTCCTCGCTTTGGAATTCTCCCAAATACTGTCCTCTTCCGTCGTAGTTGAGTCGGAGCACATCGTGGTCGAACCACACCTTTCTGCCTCCGAGCGTAGAACCTCCTCGCTGTTTCAAGGAAATCTTGTGTACCTCAGCCTTGGTCAGCAAGTTACCCATAGATTGTTTTCCCTTGATATTGATGGTACTGAAATCCCTTTCAAACGTAGGCTTCTTAATGCGGGGCGTAGGACGCAGTACTACACGGATGACTTCTGCCTCTCCATTCGGATTGGCGGTGAAGTACACGATTTTAGAGCCCGGAGTACCTTGCGTTACGTCGTATTCCCTGTCACGAATGATGGAAGTAACATTGAAGCGTTTGATATAATAATAACCTTCCTTTCCGTCACGGTAGATGACGTTGTAGATGGTACGTTTGTCGTTTTTCTTGAATACGTTGACGTACAAGATGTTCTTTCCGACGAACAATTTGTCGGACACGCGGACAATCTTGTATTTACCGTCTTTGTAGAAGATGATTACATCGTCGATGTCAGAACAGTTGCATACATACTCGTCTTTCTTCAGTCCGGTACCGATGAAACCTTCCTCACGGTTGATATACAGTTTTTCGTTGGCTTCGGCCACCTTGGTAGCCACGATGGTATCGAAGTTGCGTATTTCCGTGCGGCGCGGGAAGTTCTTACCATACTTCTCTTTCAGGCGTTGATACCAGTCGATGGTATATTCCGTGATGTGCGCCAGGTGATTGTCTATCTCTTTCAGCTCCGCTTTCAGGCGTGCGATGAACTCATCTGCCTTGTCCTTGTTGAACTTCAGGATACGTGCCATCTTGATTTCCATCAGGCGGAGAATATCTTCTTTGGTCACTTCGCGTACGAACTGCGGGTAGTAAGGCGTCAGACGTTCGTCGATGTGCTCGCAAGCCGCATCCATGGAATCAGCCTGTTCGAACTGCTTGTCTTTATAGATACGTTCCTCGATAAAGATTTTTTCCAGCGAAGCAAAGTGCAGGGTTTCCAGTGTTTCGTCCCGTTGTATCTCCAGTTCCTTGCGTAACAGTGCCAGCGTATTGTCGACCGATTTCTTCAGCACCTTGCTCACTGAAAGGAAATGCGGTTTTTTGTTGTCGATGACGCAGCAGTTGGGCGAGATGTTTACCTCGCAGTCAGTAAAGGCATACAAGGCATCCAGTGTCTTGTCGGACGATACGCCAGGAGTAAGGTGTACTAAGATTTCTACCTTTCCGGCCGTGTTGTCGTCCACCTTTCTTACCTTGATTTTTCCCTTCTCGATGGCTTTCAGGATGGAGTCAATCAACGAAGAAGTAGTCTTTCCATAAGGGATTTCACTGATGCAAAGGGTCTTGTTGTCAATCTTGGAGATTTTGGCACGCACGCGCACTACGCCTCCTCGCTCGCCGTCGTTGTAGCGTGATACGTCAATCGAACCACCTGTCTGAAAATCCGGATAAAGCTGGAAGTTTTCTCCGTGCAGGTATGCGATGGCCGCATCGCACAGTTCATTGAAGTTATGTGGAAGAATCTTGGAAGAAAGTCCCACGGCAATACCTTCTACCCCCTGGGTCAGTAGCAGCGGGAATTTGACTGGCAGTGTGACCGGCTCCCGGTTTCTGCCGTCATAGGAAGCCTGCCATTCGGTCGTTTTCGGGTTGAACACCACATCCAGCGCAAACTTGGAAAGCCGGGCTTCGATGTAACGGGAAGCAGCCGCACTGTCGCCCGTCAGGATGTTACCCCAGTTTCCCTGGCAGTCAATGAGTAAGTCCTTTTGTCCCAATTGTACAAGGGCATCTCCGATAGAAGCATCTCCGTGAGGGTGGAACTGCATGGTGTGTCCCACAATGTTGGCCACCTTGTTGTAGCGTCCGTCATCCAGCCGTTTCATGGAGTGGAGAATGCGTCGCTGCACCGGTTTCAATCCATCGTTGATATGCGGTACGGCACGCTCCAGGATAACGTATGAAGCATAGTCCAGAAACCAGTTCTGGTACATGCCACTCAACTGGTGCTTTACTGCCTCGTCAGTGGTCGATACCGGTTTGTAGTCAGAGTGTTCTTCTTTCTCGGGCAAGTTTGCCATTTCTTTTTCGTCCTTGTCAAAAGTATCTTCGCTCATATTAAAATGGTTCCTATGTAAAGAGATTCGGGCAAAGTTACTGAATAATTCTGTGTGGTGGAAATAATTGACTTACAATTCTTACCCCCGAAAAGGGCATTTTTGAAGAAATTTCTTAGCGTAAATACCTCGACACGTACGTGACGAGGTGTTGACACGAAGGTGACGAGACCTTGACACGTACGTGATGAGAGCTCCGCACGTACGTGTCGAGGTAAGATGGCAGGCGCGTTTGGGCTTATTGCTGTTTGCGGTAGCTGCGTATGGCCCATGCATAGAGCAGAAAGGCAAAGGACGAAAGTACGGAAAGTTGGAAGCCGATATCGCAGATGCCGCTTCCCTTCAGGTAGACCATGCGCATGGTTTCCATAAAGTAGCGTAACGGATTGAGGTAGGTGATGCCTTGTGCCCATTCCGGCATGCTGCTGATGGGGGTAAACAGTCCGCCTTTCGTGCCGTTAACGGTGTTGACTGCAATGAGTGCCGCCGGACTTTGTCCGTTGGCTTGCGCTTTCTCAAAGCCGCGTGGAATTTCCAGCAGCATGTCGGCCTGGTCTGTCTCGATGGCTTGCAGTCCTTGTGCGTAGGACGGGGGAAGTGCCGTCAATTGAAAATAACGGGAAGCTTCGATGCGGTGCACCAGCCTTTCGGAAGAAGGACTGCGGTCGTTATCAATGACGGCAATGCGCAGGTTCTCTATTTCCAGTGTGGCGGCCCAGGGCATGACCAGCATCATCATGCAGGGAAAAAGCAGGATAAGGCGGGGCAGGAAACTGTTGCGTTTCAACTGCTTGAATTCTTTTTCTATCAGGTAACGTAACATCATAGGCTTGGCGGTTTATTCCAGTCGGTTCTTAAACTTGCGAGCAGTAGCCGTAATCAGTACCACTGCCATGAGGCACATCACTGCCACTTCTTTCCATACATACACCAGTGGTACACCTTCAATCATCAGCCGGCGGACGGTTTCTACGTACCAGCGTGCGGGAATAAGGCAGGAGAGGACCTGCAGAATGCCCGGCATACTTTCTATCGGGAAGATAATGCCCGACAGGATGATGGTGGGTATCATCAGTACCATGGCCGACACTAACAGGGCAGGCAGGCTTCCGGCTATCGGTACGTCGAGCACAAAGACGGAAAGCAGCAGGATGGTCGTCAGGTTCAGTAGGGACAACACGAAATAGGGAGCTGCCTTCGACAGAATGATGAACAGCGGGTTGACGGGAGAGACCAGCAGGACTTCCATCGTGCCTGTTTCCTTTTCGCGTACGATGGAGATGGAGGTCATCATGGCACAAATCAGCATCAGAATCAATCCCATGACTCCTGGTACAAAGTTGTAGGCACTCTTCATCTGCGGGTTATAGAGCATTTATTGTACACCATGACAGGCTGTTTATCCGGGTGTGAATAGGCTGGGGTGGTTGTAGCTTGACGGATGGTTTGTAGGGCTTGCCTTAGAATTGTCTGTGCATACGTACTCCGTGTGACGGCCAGGCTCGGGTCGGTGGCATCGGCTAAAATCTGTATCTCTTCCGAATCGAAACGCAGGCGATGCAGGTCGGAGGGAAAAACTACGGCCAGTTCTATGAGGTTGCGCCGGAACAGCCGTTCGATTTCGTCGGGTGACCAGTCGAGATGGCAAAGCCGAAAATTTCTCCCCGTTGTACAGAAAATGAAATGTGGTCGACAGCCGTGAACGAGCCGAACCGTTTGACGAGGTTGTCCACCTGAATAATGGGCGGAGTATGTTTATCGACGGCTTTTCGTTGCAGGCCGGGAGGGCATAGAATCTCGCTGAACTGCTTCAGTATGGCTTCCGGACGGTCGATGCCTTTAATTTCTCCCTCGTAAAGAAACGCCACTCGGTCGCATCGCAAGGCTTCGTCCATGAAAGGAGTGGATACGACAAGGGTAATACCTTCCTGTCGGAGGTAGGCTAACATCTCCCAGAACTCCCGGCGTGAAACGGGGTCTACGCCGGTAGTCGGTTCATCCAGAAAGAGGACTTTCGGCGCGTGAACCAGTGCACAGCACAAAGCCAGTTTCTGCTTTATTCCTCCCGACAATGCACCTGCCCGACGCTGCTTGAAGGGGGCAATTTGTTCATAAATGGCGCGTATCCGCTCGTAGTTTTCTTCTACCGTGAGGTCCTGATACAAGGAGAAGCGCCCCGGCATGTACCCTACGCTCTGCCGTATCGTACGGAAGTCGGCTCGTACATCCGCATCCAGTACCCGGGCACTTCCCTGGTCTGGTAGCAGCAAGGTGGTCAGGATGCGGAACAGGGTACTTTTCCGGCTCCGTCGGGACCGATGAGGCCGAACAGTTCTCCTTGCTTTACGCTGAAGGATACATCGCGCAGGGCTTGTACCTTTCCGTAGCTTTTGCTTACATGGCTGACTTCGATAAGGTTTTTCATGTCACTTTCGGTTTTCAGAATTTGACTTTCCCGTACATGCCCAGTTTGATGTGTCCGTCGTTTTCGACGGCTATTTTGACGGCATATACCTGGTTGTCCCGTTCATCGTTGGTCAGGTGTTTTCTTTGGTGTAGATGCATAAGCAATTGTACTTCATGTACGGCCTTGGCTTGGCGCGCGAGATTCTCGGCTGTAATTTCCTTTAGCATGTCGCTGACGCTCATGGTGCCGTTGGCTACTTTGGCTTGGGCAGACCGTCGGATGTTCTCCCGTAATCGGATAATCTCCTCGTCTTCTTTCATCTGCTGCCGAAGACTTTGGATGGTGCCGTCTTCTTCTGCCAGTTGTAAGTGTGTGTTGAATAAGAATAAGTCGCGTTCGTTTCTAATTTGCTGGATGCGGTTGTCCAGGTTTTTCCGGTCGTTTTTCAGAGTGTACAGGCTTCCGAAATTCCAGGTAAACCGGGCTCCGACTAAGTAGTAGGTTCTGAATTTGTCTTTCAATATATCCAGTCCCGGATTGCCATAGGCTCCTTGCGCAAAAAGACTAAAAGCTGGAAGATAACCCGTTTGCAATCCCTTTCGTTGTACGGCGACGGTCTGTTCTTGTGCTTCATACCACCGTAGTTCAGGGCGGTTGAATTCAGATGCATTCGTTTCCACAAGGGCTGGACGTACTAACTGGGTTTGTGCCGGAAGTTCTTTTCCTGTAAGTAAGGACAGCATGCGCAGATAGGCCATACGGTTATTTCCCAACTGGATACGCTGTTGCTTGGTTTGAAGAATCTCTACCTTTACCGCGTCTACGTCCGCATCATTGGCGGTGCCGTTTATCCGATAAGCCTCCACCGTTTTCTGGTTGCGTGCGAGTTCTTCTTCTAATAATACATTTTGTGCCAGCTGCTCGTCCAGTAACAGGATACCGAAGAATACCTGATTCACCCTTTCTTCCAGTGCATAAAGGCTGGTATCAAGCTGTCGCTCGTTTGCTTATGCTTCGGCTTTGACCTGAGCTTTTTGGTTGCGGATTTTTCCTCCGTCCCATATATTTTGTTTGATTTCAATCAATGTCTGATACTGGTCTTTCGGTAGTCCCCTCATGCCCGATCCCGGAATCTCGAAAGGAAAGGTAGTGGCTTCGCTTTGATAAGATATTTTTCCGCTCACGCTGATTTGGGGCAGATTGCCTTTCGCTACATTTGATAGCGTATATTGTTCGGACAGTTGAATCAAGTCGTATTGTCGTACCAGCGGATAGTTTTCATGGGCCTGCTGCTTGCAACTTTCCAAGGTGATTTGTGCCTGACTTATCACACTCAGGCTCCATGCACACAAAAGGAGAAATGTTCGTATCATAGGCATTGGGTGTTTATTAAAAGGTTATATGACAAAGATAGAGGGTATTGTGTAATCTTTCGGTCCTATATGTGTAACGGAATGTTCTTTTTGTTCGATAAATGTTTGTCTTTGCTGTAAAAAAGGCTTGAAATATTATCTTTGCAGGAAAGCAAGGTGTCAAATGAAATCGAATCATCTGTTGTTGCTGGCATTGAAGAAAGTGCGTGAACATGTGGGAGAAGGGACGAACACCTCCCGCTTTCTTACTTCCGAATTGGGATTGCTTCGTTCCATTCAGGGGATAGCCGATGTAATTCATTTTATCCCGATAGAAGGACAGCCTTATCGGTTGACCGAGGGGCGAGTGGTGTTTTTTCGTGCGGGGACGCTTCGGCTGCGTATCAACCTTCGTGAAGTGGAATTTAAGGAGAGCGATTTGCTGGCTGTATCTCCGGGAACGGTATTTGAGTTCCTTTATATATCATCTGATTTGGATTTAGCTATGCTGGCCTTTTCAAACAGCTTAATGGAGAACTGGCAGAAAGAGGATTTGTTGCAGACCTATTTGCAGGGTAGATTGTTTTTGCATCTATCTTTAACAGCGAAGGAAGGCAGCGCATGGAGCAGTTGTTTGCCTTGTTATGGGAAGTCGTACACGATCGGCCTTTTCCGAGAGCTTCCGTGCAGAGTCTGATTTCTCTGTACTTTCATCAACTGGATTTTGTCAGGAAAAGAAGCCAATTGACCGAACGTCAGCAGCATACGCGTCAGGAGGACATTTTCAATCGTTTTTTGGAATTAGTCAACAAATATGCAGTTCGCGAGCGAAGCATTGCGTTTTATGCCGACCGGCTTTTTCTGGCACCCCGTTATCTGAGTACACTGGTTCGTCAGTGCAGCGGACGCACGGTGATGGACTGGGTAAATGAGGCGGTAATGCAGGAAGCTAAACTGATGTTGCGCCACACGGATAAGCTGGTGTATCAGATTGCCGATGAATTGAACTTTCCCAATGCGTCATTTTTCAGTAAATATTTTCGGCGAATGGCTGGAATGACTCCTAATGATTATCGAAGAAAAGACGAATAAGGAGTTTCGTGTTTATCGGGTGTTTTCTTCTTTCATGGGAGTCCTGTCTACGCGCAGTGACTTCAATACTGGAATGGTAAGAGGAAGAGCCAGTAGAAAAGAGCATAGGTCGGCTGCGGCTTGACACATTTCCACACCCTGCAACTGCAAAAAGTACGGCAGAATCAGTATCAAGGGGATGAAGAATAAACCTTGGCGGGAGGAGGAAAGAATGACGGCCCGGCGAGGCTGGCGGATAGTTTGTAGCAGCATGTTACACAGTATCACCCAGGCTCCTAATGGGAGCGTGATGAGTTGCCAGCGTAGAGCTTCGGCTCCTACGGCGATAACTTGTGGGTCTTCTTTCCGGAACCAGGAGACTACTTCTGGGGCATAAATGTAGCCGATGAGGGAGCAGATAGCCAAGAAGATAACGCCTACCTTCACACAATACCAGAATCCTTGGCGGACACGACGGTTTAATCCTGCTCCGTAGTTAAATCCGCATACCGGCTGAAATCCCTGTCCGAAACCGATGACAAAGGAATTGATGAACATGCAGATGCGGGTTACAATGGACATTCCGGCAATGGCAGCATCTCCAAAGTTTCCGGCTGCTACATTCAATAGGATAGTCGATACACTGGCCAGACCCTGACGGCAAAGAGAAGGACTTCCTCCGTATACGATTTCTTTCAGATAGGCTGGAGTCGGAGTAAAGTGTCGGTAATGGATACGGATGTTTTCTCCTTTCCGGTCCATGAAAAGCAGGATGGTGAAGCTGCATACCTGACTGATGAAGGTCGACCAGGCAGCTCCTGCAATTCCCATGTCGAATACGAATATCAATAATGGGTCAAGTCCGATGTTGAGTACGGCTCCCACAATGATGCCTATCATGGCATAAACGGCGTTTCCCTGAAATCGCATCTGGTTGTTGAGCACCAGCGAGGAGGCCATAAAAGGGGCTCCCAACAGGATAATTCCTAAATAGGTCTTGGCGTATGGAAGAATGGTGGGGGTAGAACCTAATGCCCGGCAGATAGGGTCCAGAAAAAGCAGGCCGACAAGCGCGATGGCACAACCGATAAGGAATGCGCTAAAGAAGCCCGTAGCCGCCATCTTTTCCGCACTGCGATAGTCACGTGCACCTAATCTTCTGGAAATGAAATTACCTGAACCATGTCCGCAGAAAAAACCGAATGCCTGAACAATGGCCATGATGGAAAAAGAAATACCTACAGCCGCAGTAGACTGAGTATTGATTTTCCCGACAAAATAAGTGTCGGCCATGACATAGAAAGACGTGACCAGCATACTGATGATGGTAGGAACGGCCAATCCTCGGATAAGGCGAGGTACCGGTGCTGTGGTCATAAGCGTATATTTGTCTTGAGGCATAGGTTGTCTGCTTGTAGAATGTGAGCAAAAGTACGAAAAAAATCCCCCTCATTTTCCTAAAAAGGGCAAATAAGGGGGGATGAAAAGTAAAAAATTAAGTGTTGATAGGGTTTTCTGAAAATTAGAATCCAGCCAGTTCAACCACTTTGTCAACTGCCGTATTCAATCCGTCAGGATTTTTACCACCTGCAGTTGCAAAATGAGGCTGACCACCGCCACCACCTTGAATCAGCTTGGCGGCTTCACGTACCAACTGGCCTGCATTCAGTCCGGCTTTTACCTGATCTTCACTCATGGTTACAGTCAGCAACGGTTTGTTCTCAAATACACTACCGATAACTACGAACAGATTTTCTGTGAACTGTCCTTTCAACTGGAATGCAATGTTCTTTACTGCGTCAGCCGGCATCGGAAGTACAGCTTTGATTACTTTTACGCCATTAATTTCTTTAGCGCCTTCAATCAGTTTGTTCTTGACAGCAGCTTCTTTCTCCTTCATGAATTCTTCCATCTGTTTCTTCAGACCAGCGTTTTCTTCAATGTACTTGGAGATGGCAGCCTTCAAGTCGGGTGCATTGTTGAACAATGCCTTCAGGTCGTTAATAGTATCTTGTACGGTATCGAACATCTCTTCTACTTTCGCACCGGTAATTGCTTCAATACGGCGTACACCTGCAGCTACAGAACTTTCAGAAATGATTTTCACCATACCGATTTTTCCGGTAGCAGATACATGTGTACCTCCACAGAATTCGATAGATGAACCGAACTGTACGACACGAACTTCGTCACCGTATTTTTCACCGAACAGAGCGATAGCACCCAGTTCCTTAGCCTTTTCAATCGGCAGGTTACGGTATTCAGTCAAAGGTGCGTTTTCACGAATCTTGGCATTTACCAGGTGTTCTACTTCACGAATCTGTTCCGGAGTCACTTTCTGGAAGTGAGAGAAGTCGAAACGCAGTGAATCAGGAGTTACAAGAGAACCTTTCTGTTCCACATGAGTACCTAATACCTGACGCAAAGCTTCGTCTAGTAAGTGCGTACAAGAGTGGTTAGCTGCACAAGCGGCACGCTTATCAGTATCTACACATGCCATCATCGGAGCTTCCAAGTGTTCCGGAAGTTTCTTGGCAATGTGAATAGGAAGGTTGTTTTCCTTCTTTGTATCAATGATGTCGATAGTTTCAAATTCGCTTACCAATACACCAGTATCACCTACCTGACCACCACTTTCTGCATAGAACGGAGTCTCGCTCAATACAATCTGGTAGAGAGTCTGGTTCTTTTGTTTGATCTGGCGGTAGCGCAGGATGCTAGTTTCATATTCTGTATAATCGTAACCTACGAAAGTAGTTTCACCTTCTTTCAGGGTAACCCAGTCACCAGTTTCTACTGCAGCGGCATTGCGGGCACGTTCTTTCTGTTTCTGCATTTCAGCTTCGAAGCCTTTCACGTCGGCTGTCAGACCGTTTTCACGCAAAATCAGTTCAGTCAAGTCGAATGGGAAACCGAATGTATCATATAGTGTAAAGGTATCTACTCCACTGATTTCTGTCTTGCCGGCAGCTTTGGTTTCGTTCATTGTCTTTTCGAGCAGACGGATACCTGTTTCCAGGGTACGGAGGAATGATTCTTCTTCTTCCTTCATCACTTTTTCAATCAAAGCCTGCTGAGCTTTCAGTTCAGGGTAAGCGCCACCCATGTTTTCAATCAGCACCGGAACCAGCTTGTACATGAATGCCTGTTTCTGTCCGAGGAAGGTGTAAGCGTAACGAACAGCACGACGCAGGATACGACGGATGACATAACCAGCCTTTGCATTTGAAGGCAACTGACCGTCAGTGATAGAGAAAGCGATGGTACGGATGTGGTCAGCAACTACACGCATAGCCACGTCTGTCTTTTCATCGTCTCCGTATTTCTTGCCAGACAAATCACCAATCACTTTGATGATAGGCTGGAATACGTCAGTATCATAGTTGGATGTTTTTCCTTGCAGTGTACGTACCAGACGTTCAAATCCCATACCGGTATCAATTACTTTCGCAGGAAGTGGTTCCAAAGTTCCGTCTGCCTTGTGGTTGTATTGCATGAACACCAGGTTCCAGATTTCGATAACCTGCGGATGATCCTTGTTTACCAGTTCGCGTCCCGGAACAGCTGCTTTTTCTTCTGCAGAACGAGAGTCGATGTGGATTTCAGAGCACGGACCACAGGGACCTGTGTCACCCATTTCCCAGAAATTGTCATGCTTGTTTCCGTTGATGATATGGTCTTCAGGGAAGAACTGTCCCCAGTAGCTTGCAGCTTCGTCATCACGTGAGATGCCTTCGCTTGGACTACCTTCGAAAACAGTCACATATAAATCTTTCGGATCAAGCTTCAGCACGCTTACCAGGTATTCGTATGCCCAGCTGATAGCTTCTTTCTTGAAATAGTCACCGAATGACCAGTTACCCAACATTTCAAACATGGTGTGGTGATAGGTATCGTGGCCTACTTCTTCCAAGTCATTATGTTTTCCGCTCACACGAAGACATTTCTGTGAGTCAGTCACGCGTTTGTATTTAGCAGGGTGGTTTCCAAGTATGATATCCTTGAACTGGTTCATACCGGCATTAGTGAACATCAGGGTAGGGTCATCTTTGATAACCATTGGTGCAGAAGGCACAATCTGATGTCCTTTCGACTCAAAGAATTTCACGAATGAGTCGCGGATTTCATTTGCTGTCAACATAATCGTTATATTGTCTTGTAGTTAATATTCTCAAAATTGATTTGCAAAGATAATTGGTTTTATTATTTTTGTCTGTATGTTTGGAGCAAAAACTTGATGTTTTGTTGCTTAAAAATTTCCAAAATCGAACGACATGCGTAAAGTCTATTATATTTATAATCCGAAAACTCGTACTTACGACCGTATTTATCCCACCGTGCGCCAGCGGGCTTTGAGTTATCTGCGTCAACTCTTTGTCGGTATGGGACTGGGGGCAGGCAGTTTTATCCTGCTGTTGTGGATTTTCGGTTCTCCTTCGGAAAAAGACCTTCGTACGGAAAACTCCCGACTTTTGTCGCAATATGCTATTCTGTCTTCTCGTTTGGATGAGGCGGAAGGAGTGATGCAACGCCTGCAGCAACGTGACGATAACATCTACCGCGTAATGATGCAGGCAGACCCGTTACCAGATGAACAGCGTTCGGCTACCGCAAATAATGCACGTTATAATGAACTGATGGACATGGCTAACAGTCGGCTGGTTATCCATACACTGCAGAAAATGGATGATTTGGAGAAAAAGATTTATGCCCAGTCCAAATCTTTCGATGAAGTAGTTGGGCTCTGTAAACAGCATGACAAAATGTTGGCCTGTATTCCCGCCATCCAGCCGGTTTCAAACAAGAATCTGAAACAGACAGCTTCTGGATACGGTATGCGTATAGATCCGATTTATAAGACCGTGAAGTTTCATGCAGGAATGGATTTTTCGGCTAATGTTGGTACGCCGGTATATGCTACAGGAAACGGACGGGTAAAACAGGCTGGCTGGGACGGATTGTATGGAAACTGTATCATTATTGATCATGGATTTGGTTATGTGACTCGTTACGCTCATTTGAATAAGATTGAAGTGAAAGTGGGCCAGAATGTGGCGCGTGGGGAAGTGATTGGTCAGGTAGGCTCTACGGGAAAGAGTACCGGTCCGCACTTACATTATGAAGTGCGTGTGAAAGGAAAGATTGTCAATCCGGTGAACTATTATTTCATGGATTTGAATGCCGACGATTATGAAAAGATGATTGAACTGGCTGCCAACCACGGTCGTGTATTTGATTAAAAAGAATTGCTTGTTATGGCTTTGAAAACAGATAAAGAACTGAAACTTTATTATTCTATCAGCGAAGTGGCAAAAATGTTTGATGTGAATGAATCATTGCTGCGTTATTGGGAAAAAGAGTTTCCGATGATTTCTCCTAAGAAAACAGGGGGGAATGTGCGTCAGTACCGGAAAGAAGACATAGAGAACATTCGTCTGGTATATCATCTGGTGAAAGAAAAAGGGATGACGCTGGCCGGTGCCAAGCAACGGTTACGGCAGAACAGGGTAGGAACCATGCAAACGGCCAATGTGGTGGAACGCTTGAAGCGTATTCGGGAGGAACTGGTGAGTATGCGGAATGAGCTGGATTATTTGACGTGAGTTTTTAATATTATAGTAAGAAGAATGTCATGTGAGATTTGCATACGATCTCACATGACATTCTTTATTTTTGAAAAGATTTCAAAGACTCTTTACAAATTCCATTCAGTCCGCAACTCTCACATTTAGGGGAGCGTGCCGTACAAACGTAACGTCCGTGGAGAATCAGCCAGTGGTGTGCGGTCGGGATAAGCGATTCAGGGATGTATTTTACCAGTTGCTTTTCAGTTGCCAGCGGAGTGGTACACGTGCGGGGAACCAGTCCGATGCGATGGCTCACGCGGAATACGTGGGTATCGACTGCCATGGCAGCCTTATTGAATACCACGCTCTGGATAACATTTGCCGTTTTACGTCCTACACCGGGCAGTTTGATTAGTTCCTCCAGTGTGTCGGGTACGGTACTTTGGAAATCGCGTACCAGCATCTGTGCCATTCCTACCAGATGCTTGGCCTTGTTGTTGGGATAGCTCACGCTGCGGATGTATTCGAACACAACTTCCGGAGTGGTGGCAGCCAAAGCTTCGGGAGTAGGAAAATCCTTAAACAGGGGAGGAGTGATCATGTTGACCCGCTTGTCGGTACATTGTGCGCTGAGGATGACAGCAATCAGCAGTTCAAATGGGTTGCTATAGTGCAGTTCCGTTTCGGCTACGGGCATGGCCGTCTGAAAATATTCAATGACTTTCTGATAAAGTTCTTTTTTTCGCATACTGTGTAGAATAATTTAGGTGAAAAGTTTGTGATTAATACCATTTTTTCCGCTTAAAGAACAGGTATACTCCGATACCGGTAACCAGCATTACTCCCCAGGCCATCAGGTAACCATATTTCCATCCCAGTTCGGGCATCCATTCGAAATTCATTCCCCAGATACCTGCTAAGAATGTCAGCGGAATGAAGATGGTCGATACGATGGTGAGCTGCTTCATGATGTTGTTCATCCGCTGGTCATTGTTCGACAGGTAAAGGTCTACTAGGGCCGAAATCATGTCGCGGCAGCCGTCGAGAGTCTGTAGTACGAATTGCAGATGGTCGTTTACGTCGTTAAAGAACGGACGGTTGGCTTTGTGAAGCAGTACATTGTCGGCATGAAACAACTTGCTCATCTGCTCTTTAAGAGGAAGGATGCATTTCTTGATGAGGCGAGCGTCCTTTCGATAGGGTTGTATATCCTCTAATGCCAGTCCACTTCTGGTTTCCGGTGACAGCAATGATTCCTCCATGTCTTCCAGTTGGTCTTCCATTCGGGATATGATAGACATAAAGCTGGCCATGACACTGTTTAGCATGACGCTCAGCAGAAAATCGGACTGGCGATTCCGGATTTTCAGGGTATTGTTTTTCAGTGCCGTGTGAATCTCATTGAAGAAATCGCTGTCGTGTTCCATGAAGGTAAGTACGAAATTACTTCCCTGCACAATGCAAAGCTGTTGGGGAGTGTACGTGTTTTCTTCGTCTACCGACAACTGTTTCAGGATGACCACATTGTAGGTGTCATGCTCTTCAATTTTTGTCAGATGCTCCGCATTGAGAATATCTTGTGTGGTAAGAAAATCGATGTGGAAAAAATCGCAGACTTCCTGCACGATTTCTGTATTCTGCAATCCGTGAATCTGTACCCAGTTGATGGCATCCGGCCGGATGAAAGGAGAAAACTCTTTGATGGAAGCTCCCTGATGGTATTCCAGAATTTCTGTGTTGTATGTACAGAAATGCAGGTGAGTCGGCGTATGGCTGGCTCCCGTATAATTCAGCTTTTCGCTTAGCAGGTTGTTTCTTGTCATGGCACTTTCGGTTTAATCAATACGTTTCAATACCACCTCTTTTTTGTCGATGTATTTATCGAAGCGGAAAGACGGCATGCCTAATGCAATACCGGCATGAACGGTTCCTTCAATACCTAATAGCTTTTGCAACTTTCTTTTCCGGTCCATTCCTGCTGCACTGCATACGAATCCGGTGTAGAACTGTGAGACCCCTGCTGCTTCTGCCATGAGTGAAGCATTCTGGTAGGCAAGGTTGCAGTCCTGACATCCGAAACGTTCTTTTTTGTCGGTATAGAAAAAGATGGCAGCTGTGGCCCCTCTCAAAATACCGTCGTTACCTCGTTCAAATTCCTCATGCAGTCTTTTGAACACCGGCACGTAGCGATAGCCCGAAGGCATAAGCGGCTTCAGTATCAATTTCAACAACGGATTTTCCACCAGATTTACTATCGACATAAAAGTGCCGATGGTGATACGGCTGACCTCCTTCAAGGTTTCCGGACGGGTGACCAATACCATTTTGACTTCTTGTGCATTGGTTGCCGTCGGGGCCCGATGGGCAGCCTCTATGATGCGCTGTAACAACTCTTCCGAGACTTTTTCTTTGGAGAACGCACGGTTTGAGCGGCGGGAACGGATGAGCAGTTCCATTTGGTCGGCAGTGGGAAGTTGGCTGCGGTCGATGGTATGAACCTTCTCGGGTGGAAAATCAGCATGCTCAATGGAGTTGGTCGGGCAAACGGCCACGCAGTGTCCGCAACTGATGCAGTCGTCGGCATTCACTTCAATACCTTTATCTTCCTGAAGGGTAAACAGAGCGGAGGGGCATATTCTGACGCATTTCTTACAGCGTATGCATGTATTCTGATTGATATGTATTTGAGCCATAGTGTGGAATAAATTTAGATACATTATTCACAAAGGTACGATTTTTATTTGTTTTTTCTGTAAGCGTAAGGAGAAAACGGTATTCGGAGATTGACCTTGTGACGTTTTTGGGGTGCTGCTTCCTTTTCTATGTTTCCTTTTGGTAAAACTTACGTTTCCGCATCGGGAAACGTAGGTTTCACGTAAGGAAAACATAGGGTTCTGCATCGGGAAACATAGAAAATGAAGAAGTATTTGCCACATATTTGCCGCAGGTTTGTAAGATAATTGGAGGGGAATGGAGTTTAATCCCGAAATTTCTTTGTATCTTTGTGCCCGATTAAAAAGAGAACATTTACATGCGATGCCGTGAATAGCGGTCGTGTATTCTAGAACACCACGTAAAAAACAGGAGCGATGAAGAAAGAAAATCTCGTATCAGTGCCTTTTATGGTTTTGGGCATTGTGTTTTGTGTCTGCCTGGTGGCAGCCAATCTGTTAGAAACCAAAGTCGTACAGCTGGGTCCGATTTCTGTAACTGCCGGACTCATTGTTTTCCCGATTTCTTACATTATTAATGATTGTATTGCCGAAGTATGGGGCTTCCGTAAGGCGCGTCTGATTATCTGGATGGGTTTCCTCATGAATTTCATGGTAGTGGCCATGGGACAGTTGGCAGTGGCTCTTCCCGCTGCTCCGTTCTGGGAGGGAGAAGAAAGCTTCAATTTCGTATTCGGCATGGCACCTCGAATTGCGGTAGCCAGTCTGACAGCCTTTCTGGTTGGTTCGTTTATCAATGCGTATGTGATGAGTCGCATGAAAGTGGCTTCACACGGAAAGAATTTCTCTGCCCGCGCCGTATTGTCGACCATAGCCGGAGAGGGAGCCGACTCGCTGATTTTCTTCCCGCTGGCTTTTGGCGGACTGATGCCGGTGAGTGAGCTGGCCAAGATGATGCTGGTGCAGGTGGTACTCAAGACTTTGTATGAAGTGATTGTACTGCCGGTAACTGTTCGTGTAGTGAAGTACATCAAGCGGGTGGATGATACAGATGTATATGACGAGCATATCTCGTATAATGTATTAAGAATCAAGGAAATCTAAGAAATATGGTAAATAATAAGGAGGCCCTCGTCGTATTTAGTGGCGGGCAGGATTCTACGACCTGTCTTTTCTGGGCAAAAAAGCATTTTGAGAAAGTATATGCACTGAGCTTTCTGTACGGACAGAAGCATGAAAAGGAAGTGGAACTGGCGCGTGAAATTGCACGGAAAGCCGGGGTGGAGTTTGAAGTCATGGATGTGTCGTTTATCGGACATCTGGGAAAAAACTCTTTGACTGATATGTCTATTCACATGGATGAGGAAAAACCGAAAGATTCATTTCCGAATACCTTCGTTCCGGGAAGAAACTTGTTTTTCCTGAGCATTGCAGCGGTTTATGCGCGTGAGAAAGGTATCCATCACATGGTGACGGGGGTATCGCAGACGGATTTCAGCGGGTATCCCGATTGTCGGGACTCGTTTATCAAGTCGCTGAACGTGACACTGAATCTGGCCATGGAAGAACAGTTTGTGATTCATACACCGTTGATGTGGATTGACAAGGCACAGACTTGGGCGCTGGCCGATGAACTGGGAGTGCTTGACTTGGTTCGAAACGAGACACTGACTTGTTACAATGGAATCCCGGGTGACGGGTGCGGACATTGTCCGGCTTGTAAATTGCGCCGTGAGGGATTGGAAAAATATTTGGCTTCAAAACAAAATAAGTAAGAATGGAAAGAAAAGACGAACTCACTTTGTTGGGGAATAAGAAAACAGTATATAAGCAGGATTATGCGCCTGAGGTGCTGGAATCGTTTGTAAACAAACATCCGGAGAATGATTACTGGGTACGTTTTAACTGTCCGGAGTTTACCAGTCTTTGCCCGATTACGGGGCAGCCGGATTTTGCGGAAATTCGTATCAGCTACCTGCCGGATGTGAAGATGGTGGAAAGCAAGAGCTTGAAGCTGTATTTGTTCAGTTTCCGTAATCACGGCGATTTTCATGAAGACTGTGTGAACATCATTATGAAAGACTTGATTAAACTGATGGATCCGAAATACATTGAGGTGACGGGTATCTTTACTCCACGTGGCGGCATTTCCATTTATCCGTATTGCAATTACGGTCGTCCGGGAACAAAGTACGAGGAACTGGCTGAGTATCGGATGAAGAATCATGATTTGTAAGCCGGAGTTTGCTGAAATATAAAAGAATGCGGGCGGAGAAACAGCATGTGAATGTTTCTCCGCCCGTATTTTTATGAATACTTCGGCATCAGGAAAGTTCCAGGCCGAGGGCTTCCTTGAGTTTCAGCAGACTGGGGTTTTTCTTGCTCATCATCTGAAAACGCTCTACGTGGCTATAGGCACGTACATTTTCGTTGGCTTCGCTTACCCGTGTAGTCATTCTGATTTTGCGGTTATGCAGTTTCTCTTGCAGATGGGCTTCTATCTTCGGGGCCAGTTGCTGCATGTATTTCTGAACCATGTCATTGTCCACCGCTACTTCAAATGTCTGCTGGTCGGCTAGCAGGTGAGGGTGCATGTTCATCATGCGTCCGGCATTGGCAGCCTCCTCTTTAGGTAGCAGACTGGCAAACTCACGCCAGTAATAGCCTAAGTCTTTTTCATTGAACATGTAATCTTCCCATGTCTCTGCCACAGGCTGTTGCACAGGCGCATTGGATGCTGTTCGTGCAGCTGGTTCTGCGGAGGCCGTCTGTGTCTTGCGGATAGACATGCCTAAACTGCCGGCTTTGATGACAGGTGCCTTTCTTTCCGTACTGACTTTGGGCAGTGGACTGCTTTTGGTGTAGGGTACTTCCGATTGCTGCAAGGTACTTGTATAAGGTTGTGTACTTGCTGCCGCCGGTTGAGGCTGAGGAGTCGGCTGAGAGATCGGAGCTGTAGCTGCCGGAGTCGCTTGTGCGGGTGGGGCTACAGGCTGACTGGCTTGTGCCGTATGGAAGACGGGAGATAACTGTTTCTTAGGGCCATGCCCACTTCCGGTATCTTCCGGTTCGGCTGTGAGTTGTGCTACCTGAATAAGGGTGAGCTCTACTAGCAGGCGTTTGTTCTTGCTTTGCCGGTAGTTCAGGTCGCAGTCGTTGCACAGCTTCATGGCTTTGTACAGGAATTGTGGCGTACATTTCTGCGCTTGAGCCTGGTATCTATCCCGGATAGAAGCACCGGCTTCCAGCAGTTGCAGGGTAGACGGGTCGCGGCTTACCAGCAGGTTTCGGAAATGTGAAGTCAGTCCCGTGATAAAATGGTTGCCGTCAAATCCTTTTCGAAGAATATCATTGAACGTGAGCAGGCATTCGGCTACTTTATTTTCCAGGAAGAAATCGGTCAGCTTGAAATAATATTCGTAGTCCAGTACGTTCAGGTTCTCAATCACACTTTGGTAGGTGATGTGCCCGTTGGTGAAGCTCACTACCTGGTCGAAGATGGAGAGGGCGTCACGCATACCCCCGTCGGCTTTCTGTGCAATAACGTTCAGGGCTTCCGGTTCGGCTTCGATGTGCTCCTTGCGGGCTACGTTCTCCAGGTGTTCCACCGTATCGTTGACCGTGATGCGGCTGAAGTCGTAAATCTGGCATCGGCTCAGGATGGTGGGAAGAATTTTATGTTTCTCAGTGGTGGCCAGAATGAAAATGGCATGCTGTGGCGGTTCTTCCAGTGTCTTCAGAAAAGCATTGAAAGCGGCGGTAGACAGCATGTGCACCTCATCGATGATGTACACCTTGTACTTGCCGATTTGGGGCGGGATGCGTACTTGCTCAATCAAGGAACGGATGTCTTCGACTGAGTTGTTGGAGGCCGCATCCAACTCATGGATATTATAGGAACGCTGTTCGTTGAAAGCCTTGCATGATTCACATTCGTTGCATGCCTCTCCTTCACTGGTTGGGTGAAGACAGTTGATGGTCTTGGCAAAGATACGGGCGCAGGTGGTTTTTCCTACTCCTCGCGGACCGCAGAACAGGTAGGCATGCGCCAGTTTATGATTGGCAATGGCATTTTTCAGGGTCGTGGTCAATGCACGTTGTCCCACTACGGTATCGAAAGTAGAGGGGCGGTATTTGCGTGCCGATACGATATAATTTTCCATGTGTCGATTCTTTTGTTTGATTCCTTGATATTTCTGCAAATGTACATAAAATCTCTTTCTTGTCATGGGCTTGCTAGGAAATAATTTCTATCTTTGCAAGGGTAATAAAGTGTGTATTTTATGGGTAAACTGGCTAATATATGGGCTTTTATCGGAAGGCATAAGTATTGGGTAACCATCGGTGCTTTTCTGTTGATTATCGGAGTGTTGGATGAAAATAGTCTGATACGCCGCATTGCACATAAACGTGAAATTCATCAGTTGAATACGGAAATAGAGCGTTACCGGAAGCAGTATGAAGAGGATAGCAAATTGCTGAAGGAGATTACCTCCAATAAGGAAGCATTAGAGAAGGTGGCTCGTGAAAAATACCTGATGAAGAAAGAAAATGAGGATATTTTTATTTTTGAAGAAGACAAGTGATGGAATCAAAGATGAAGGATAAACTGGCTGTAGTGGGAGCCATTGTGTTGTTTATTGGCTTGATATTGCAGTTCGTAAAACTGGCATGGGCTCCGTATGTGTATCTCGTAGGGGCTTGTTTGTTTGCCTACGTACAGTTGGTTTCTGATTATAAAGGAAAGAATATCATTATCCGTCGTTTGCGCCGTCAGCAGCTTTGGGGAGCTATGTTGCTGGTGTTGACAGGGATAATCATGTTGCTGTGGAAACGGAATGAATGGATTGTGTGCCTTACGGTGGCCGCGGTATTGGAACTTTACACGGCATTCCGTATTCCGCAGGAAGAAGCAAAAGAGAATTAATGTAACAGTTTAAATCAAGGAATCATGAAAGAAAGGTATTGGAAATATTCACTGATTGTGTTTATCCTTGGATTGGGGTATTTGCTGTTCCGCCAGGCACAGCCGTTTCTGAACGGTATTTTGGGAGGATTTACGCTTTATTTGCTGTTGCGGAATGTCACTTTCTGGCTTCAGACCAAGATGAAGCCGGCATTGGCTGTATGGCTGGTGACAATTGGAGTGACACTCTTCATTCTGATACCACTTTCTTTGTTTGGCTGGGCACTGGTTAGTCAGGTTTCAAAGATGCACTTTGATACGGAGGCTATCATTCGTCCGGCATGGCATGTGATTGATTTTATCAAAGACCGTACCGGCTTTGATATTTTGTCGGAGAAAAGTCTGTCGTTCTTTGTATCACAAGCTTCTTCCATCGGGCAGTCGGTGATGAGTGGAGTGAGCGATCTGCTGGTTAACTTGTGCGTAGCTATTATGCTGTTGTTCTTTATGCTTTATGAAGGAAAATCTATGGAACACTATGTCTCCACACTGTTGCCTTTTAAGGCAGAGAATAAGATTGAAGTACTGAAGAAAGTGCAGCTGATGGTGCGTTCCAATGCTATTGGTATTCCTTTGCTGGCCATTATCCAAGGATTTATATCATTAGGAGGCTATTTGATTTGCGATGCCCCCAATCCATTTCTAAGTGCCATGTTGACAGCTTTTGCTTCGGTAATTCCTTTGGTGGGTACTGCTTTGGTATGGGTGCCAATCACCATCTACTTCCTGATTGTAGGGAGCTGGGTGAACGCTCTGATGATGCTGGGATATGGGGCTATCATCGTTTCACAGTGCGATAACCTGATTCGTTTCCTGCTTCAGAAAAAAATGGCGGATGTGCATCCGTTGATTACGATTTTCGGTGTAGTGGCTGGTCTTCCTTTATTTGGTTTTATGGGAGTGGTATTTGGTCCGTTGCTCGTATCGCTGTTCCTTCTGTTTGTGGATATGTTCCGGAAAGAATTCTTGCTGGAAGATAACCAATCGGCTACGCCTGATTGATTCGTTCTTCTAGGAATTTCATAATTTCTTCCGCTTGTGCAGGATGGAACCATGTGATTTCCGGGTCTCTCTTGAACCAAGTCATTTGCTTCCGGGAATAAATGCGTGAGTTTTGCTTGATTTTTTCTATCGCAAAAGGAAGTTCCCATTCTCCATCCAGGTAATTGAATATCTCTTTGTAGCCAACGGTATTGAGTGAATTGAGGTGCTTGTAAGCATATACGCTTTTGGCTTCTTCCAGCAATCCTTCTTTTATCATTTCATCTACCCGTTGGTTAATACGCTGGTATAGTTCTTCACGGTCGCGTGTGAGTCCGATTTTGATGATTTGAAACGGACGTTCTTTGGTGTTGCGGGTGCGGAATGAAGTGTAGGTTTTTCCCGTCATATAACAGATTTCAAGTGCATGAATTACCCGCTTAGGGTTTTTCAGGTCTACAATACGGTAATACTCCGGATCAAGTACCCGCAGTTCTGCACAAAGTTGCTCCAGACCTTTACTTTCATAACGGCGCAACATCAGTTCGCGTGTTTCTTTATTCACCGTAGGAATATCGTCTATACCTTTACAGACGGCGTCAACGTACATCATGGAACCTCCAGTCATCACTACTACCGGATGAGTTTTGAATAACTCCTCCAACTTCTTTAGTACTTCCGCCTCGAATTGGGCTGCGCTGTAGTAATCGGTCAGTTCAAGGGTACCTACAAAATAGTGAGGTACTCTCTTCAACTGATTGGGAGTAGGTGATGCTGTACCAATTTTCAGGTCTTTATACAGCTGGCGAGAGTCTGAAGAGATGATAGAGGTATGATACTTTTCGGCAATGGAAAGACTCAATTCTGTTTTTCCTACACCGGTAGGACCAATAAGTACGATAAGGACGGGCTTTTTCATTTGTGTGCGAGTATAGTCGGTAGGAAAAAAAGAAAATGTCATTCTGAGTCAGACCCAGGATGACATTTCTTATATTGTTTTACACTGATGTAACTGCGTGTCAACTCTGTTTAATATTTATCTTCATCATAAGGATTTCCGCTTCCTTCGTTGATGTCAAAACCTTCCGGGTCAAAGTCTTCCATGTCGTAGTCTTGATCGCCATAGAAGTTTTCGTCAAGGTCGAGCGCCGCGTTTGTATTCATTTGTTCGTCAAAATCAATGGTCTGTTGAGGAGCTTCTCCGTTTTTACGAGTGCATACTGCCTTGTCCAAATCTTTTCCAGTGATGATTTCTGAAAGTTCGATGAAGAATACACGTTCAGCGAGCGGGTCAAATACATATATCATCTTCTGTTTTTCATCTTCCAGCAATTCGCTTAAAGGAGTTTCTCTCATGATATATGTATCTTCTTCCGAACTGCCGCTTCCCATGTCTTCCAGGGTTATTTCTGTTTCTTTTTCCCAGTCATCGTCACAAATGAAGAAAGAAGTCATCTGGTCATCTTTGTATCCAGTTGATTTCAGAATAGCTTCGTGCAGGTCGTAGAAAGAAGCTTCAGAGTCGATTTGGATTTCTCTCAAAAAATCATCGACTTCGTCAGATATGATTCTAAATTTGTATACCATTTTCTTTTTGTCTTTTGTTGATGGGGTAAATATACAAAATCTTTTTTATCGGATGATACCGCGCTGTGAGTTTTCCACGAATGAAATGATGTATTCAATTTCTTTGCTCATTGGAACTTCTCGCTTGATTTCTTCTATGGCATCTGTCACCATCTTTCCGCTGTTGTAGATAATACGGTAAGCATTATGGATGTTTTCGATTAATTCGTTGGAGAATCCTCTGCGTCGCAAGCCTACAATATTGATACCACAATAAGCAATCGGGTCACGTCCGGCAATGATGAAAGGCGGGATATCCTTACTAAAACGGCATCCTCCCTGAATCATCACATAGCCTCCTACACGGCAGAACTGGTGCATCAGTACGGAAGCACTTACGATGGCATTATCATCGATGATCACTTCTCCTGCCATTTTAGTCTGGTTGCCAATAATACATCCGCTTCCTACAATCGTGTCATGGGCTACGTGTACTCCTTCCATCAGCAGGTTATTATTACCTACCACGGTTTTACCTTTGGCGGCTGTGCCACGATTGATGGTTACGTTTTCACGAATGGTATTATTATCGCCGATTTCTGCTGTGGTTTCTTCTCCGTGAAACTTCAAGTCTTGTGGAATGGCTCCAATTACTGCTCCGGGGAAAATGCGGTTTCCGCTCCCAATGCGAGAACCATATAATATATTTGCATTGGGCATAATGACGTTATTGTCACCAATGACTACATTTTTATCAATGAAGACAAAAGGGCCTATTTCTACGTTTTCCCCGATTTTAGCTTCTGGGTCTATATATGCTAAAGGACTGATCATGTTACTTGTTTTTTACAATTTGTGCCATAAACTCAGCTTCGCAGACAATTTTTTCACCTACGAAAACGTATCCTTTCATAGTCGATATTCCGCGGCGAATAGGCGCCATCAATTCAACTCTGAAAATTAAAGTATCGCCTGGAACCACTTTCTGACGGAACTTTACGTTGTCTATCTTCAAGAAGTAGGTTGAGTATTTTTCTGGTTCGTCTACTGAGTTTAAAACTAGCAAGCCTCCTACTTGAGCCATTGCTTCGATTTGTAACACACCAGGCATTACAGGTTCTTGCGGGAAATGGCCTTGGAAAAATGGTTCATTAGATGTTACGTTCTTAACACCGACAATATAGTTTGCTCCTATAGCTATGACTTTATCTACCAACTGGAATGGATAACGATGAGGCAGTAATTCTCGAATACGATTTACATCCATTAACGGTTCTTCATTACAGTTGTAAATCGGAGCTTGTATCTCATGCATACGGATTTCTTTCCGCAGCTGACGTGCAAATTTATTGTTAATGGTATGTCCCGGACGTGTAGCAATAATACGTCCTTTAATTGGTTTACCAACCAATGCTAAGTCACCTATAATGTCCAATAATTTATGACGTGCAGGTTCGTTAGGCCATACCAATGGAATATGGTTGATATACCCTAAATGGCTGGCATCCATGTGAGGAACTCCCATTACGTCAGCTAGCTTATCAAAGTTCTCCTGTGTCATTTGTTTTTCGTAAATAACAATGGCATTATCCAGGTCACCTCCTTTGATGAGTCCAGCATTCAGCAACGGTTCAATTTCACGAACAAACACAAAAGTACGTGCTGAAGCAATTTCTGTAGGGAAGCACTCCATATTTTCCAACGTAGCATATTGGTTGGTCAATATTTTAGAGTCGTATGAAATCAGTGTATTGACGCTGAACTTGTCATCAGGAAGTACAATGATAGAAGAACCTGTTTCTTCATCACGGAATTCAATCTTTGACTTGATGATGTAATAGTCTTTCGGAGCAGCTTGTTCTTCGATGCCTACGCGCTTGATGCATTCTACGTATGCTTTGGCACTTCCATCCAAAATAGGAAATTCTGGCCCGTCGACTTGAATCAAGCAGTTATCTATACCTGCTGCGTATAATGCAGCTAACGCATGTTCTACGGTACTAACTTTTACCCCGTTTTTTGCTAAAACTGTTCCACGGGTTGTGTCTACCACATTTTCTGCTACAGCATCTAATATGGGCTGGTCGTCCAAATCAATTCGCTGTATCTTATACCCGTAGTGCTCTGGGGCAGGATTGAACGTAACGGTCAGTTTAACTCCCGTATGGAGTCCCTTTCCATTGAGTGAAAAGCTGCCTTTTAAGGTTTGTTGTTTCAACATGGGTTTATTTATTTAGTTGTTTTTTTAATTCTTCAATTTCCTTTTGCAGGCGTCCGAGTTCTACGTACATATCCGGTAATTTTTTATAGATAGCGGCAGAACGAGCGAACTGTTTCGGGTCAATTGCTGGGTAACCCATTAATGTAGTGTTTGATTTTGTGTTTCCTGGAATACCAGACTGTGCTCCTACATTGACATGGTCTCCCACCTTGATGTGTCCTGCAACTCCTACTTGACCTCCAAACATACACCATTCGCCAATTTTTGCAGAGCCTGCAATTCCTACTTGTGATGCCATGACTGTGTGCTTCCCGATTTCCACGTTGTGGGCAACCTGTATTAGATTATCAAGTTTAACTCCTTGTTTAATGAGGGTATGTCCCATTGTGGCTCGGTCAATACAAGTATTTGCACCAATTTCTACATTGTCTTCTAATACAACAATGCCTATTTGTGGAATCTTCTCATAGCCTTCAGCTCCGGGAGCAAAGCCAAATCCGTCAGCACCAATTACAGCTCCGGCATGAAGAATACAGTTGTTCCCAATTCTACAATCCTGATAGATAGTTACGTGCGGATAAATAATCGTATTCATGCCTATTTTTACATTGCTTCCGATTGTTGCTTGTGGATGTATGCATACATTATCCCCGATTTCTGCACCTTCCTCGATACAAGCAAATGGACCAATGTATACATTCTTTCCGATTTTTGCACTTTCTGCAATGAAAGCTAACGAACTTACACCTTGTTTTTTAGGAATACTCATTTCGTATAAAGCCATGAGTTTGGCCAGACTCTCATATGCATTATCCACTTTGATGAGTGTGGTCTGCAACTCATGTTCTGGTTCGAAATCTTTATTTACCAATACAATGGAAGATTTCGTATCGTAGATATAATGAGTGTACTTTGGATTAGACAGAAAGGATAATGCGCCTGGTACACCTTCTTCTATTTTTGCAAAGGTATGTACGGTGGCATTTTCATCACCAACTATTATTCCTTGGATGTATTCCGCAATTTGCTTAGCTGAGAACTCCATATTAGTTATCTTTAATTCCTTTGTTTTCCTTGGTTGTTCTTCAATATTTAGTCGCCTAAAAAAAGCATACTTACTACTTAATTATGCAAATTACGTATTTTTTTTTTACATATCAGTGAAAAAACACAATTATTTGCCTGAAAAGGCCATTAATTTTCGTTGCTCTTGTGTGTGAACAGCTTTGGGACTTGTTTTTGTACATAAAAAAGAAGCACAAAAATCTCTGACGAAATCTTTGTACTTCTTTGTATGTGGAAACTAATTGTTTCTTAAAGAATAGCAGTGAGCTCTTTTTCCATTTGCTGTTGTACCTTTTTAGCTTCTTCCGCAGCTACATTGGCAAAGTTTTCTGTTTTGTCAGCATAAATTATGGCGCGACTTGAATTAACGATTAATCCGCACTCTTTAGTCATACCGTATTTGCAGACTTCTTCCAGTGAACCACCCTGGGCACCGATACCAGGTACCAGCAAGAAGTGGTTTGGAACGATTTTGCGGATATCTTCAAACATACGTCCCTGGGTAGCACCTACCACATACATCATGTTCTGGTCGTTAGCCCATTCTTGTGACTTGCGTAATACTTTCTCGAACAGGCGTTCGCCTTCTGTATCAGTAGTCAATTGAAAATCGTGTGAGCCTTTGTTGGAAGTCAGTGCCAGTAGGATAACCCATTTACCTTCGTAAGTAAGGAATGGAGTTACGCTGTCTTCTCCCATGTAAGGAGCTACGGTTACAGAATCAATATTCAGTTCTTCAAAGAACGTACGGGCATACATGGCTGAAGTGTTACCGATGTCTCCACGTTTTGCATCAGCAATGATGAACTGGTCTGGATAGTTCTTCTTGATGTATTCAACGGTTTTTTCGAATGCAATCCAACCTTTCACACCCATACTTTCATAAAAAGCCAAGTTGGGTTTATAAGCGATACAGTAGGGAGCTGTCGCATCAATGATAGCTTTATTGAATGCGAAAATCGGATCTTCTTCTTTCAGAAGGTGTTCCGGGATTTTCTTTATATCAGTATCAAGTCCTACACACAAAAAAGATTTTTTCTTTTTGATGTTTTCAAATAATTCATGTTTGTTCATGACACGTTTATTTTAATGGTAATAATGTATTCTTTTGTACGCGGGGTGGGATAAAATCGTACATGCGTATTTATAATTCGCTCTCTTTTAATCGTTCTGCATTTTCAGCTACAATCAGGTGGTCGATGCAATCCTGAATGTCACCGTCCATGAAGGCGGCTAGGTTGTAGATGGTATAATTGATGCGGTGATCAGTGATACGTCCTTGTGGATAGTTGTAAGTACGTATCTTAGCTGAACGGTCACCAGTACTTACCATGGTTTTGCGTTTGGAAGCAATGTCGTCAATGTACTTTTGGTGTTCCTTGTCATAAATAAATGTACGCAAACGACTGAGAGCACGTTCCTTGTTCTTCGGCTGGTCGCGAGTTTCCGTACATTCTATGAGGATTTCTTCTACGATACCGGTGTTGGGGTTTTTCCAGTTGTAACGTAAGCGTACGCCTGATTCTACCTTGTTGACATTCTGACCTCCGGCACCACCGCTTCGGAATGTATCCCATTTGATTTCACCTTCGTTGATTTCTACATCGAATGGCTCGGCTTCGGGAAGTACGGCTACCGATGCAGCCGAGGTGTGTACACGTCCCTGAGTTTCAGTTGCAGGAACTCGCTGTACGCGGTGTACACCAGATTCATATTTCAGTGTACCGTATACTTTTTCACCTGTTACCGAACAGATAATTTCTTTAAAGCCACCCGCAGCTCCTTCGTTGGCGCTGGATACTTCCAGTTTCCATCCTTTTGATTCGCAGTATTTGGAATACATGCGGAACAAATCGCCTGCAAAGATAGCAGCTTCATCACCTCCCGTACCACCACGGATTTCCAGAATGGCATTTCGGTCATCTTGCGGGTCTGCCGGTACTAACAATAATTTTATTTCTTCTTCCAGTTCCGGAATACGAGCTTCACAGGAGGCCGCTTCTTCACGAGCCATTTCTTTCATCTCCGGATCGTTCTCGCTCATCATCATTTTGGCTTCTTCCAAGCCGTTGAGACATTGAAGATACTCCTTGCGGGCAGCCATCAGGTCGCCCAGCTCTTTGTATTCTTTGGTCAGTTTGACGTATCGTTTTTGGTCAGCTATCACGTTTGGGTCTGTAATTAGTGTGGACACTTCTTCAAAGCGTGATACTAAGCCTTCTAATTTTTCTAATAATGTATTGTTTTCTGCCATTCTAGTGGAATGCTTATACAGTTGGGTTATTGAAAAGGTAGTTATTTACCATAATCTACCATAGGCTATCCAAGTAAAGAAAATGAATACTATGAATCCAAGCAAGATAAGAGGTAAATCTCTTTGGGCTTTCCATTGAAAATCTTTAATACCAAAGTATTTTCCAAAAACATATGAAGAGGCGAATCCTGGTATCCCGAAACTTATCGTTTTAAGAATTGGGGAGTCAAATTTTATGCTAAGATAGGTAAGGATACAATATAAAACGAGTAGCCCGATTCCTATAAGACATCCTTTCTTTTCTTGTGGCTTCATAAATATATATAATGGGGCAGGTTGGATAATGAATTCCCTGCGCCCATCTATGTTCGGTCATTAATATTTGAATTCTCCAAATTCAGAACGGATAATCAGTTCCTTGTGGTCACTTTCTTCGATGCGTCCGATAATCTGTGCGTCGATATTGAACGACTTGCTGATTTCAATTACTTGTTCTGCATGTTCCGGTGACAAGTAAACTTCCAGACGGTGTCCCATGTTGAATACCTTGTACATTTCGTCCCATTCGGTGCCGCTTTGTTCTTTAATTGTACGGAACAAAGGAGGAACAGGGAAGAGGTTGTCTTTGATGACACGGCAATTGTCGCTTACGAAGTGCAATACTTTTGTCTGTGCACCACCTGAGCAGTGAACCATACCATGGATTTCCGGACGTAGGGCATCCAGCAATTTCTTAACCACCGGGGCATAAGTACGTGTCGGAGAAAGAACCAGTTTACCAGCATCCAGTGGAGAGCCTTCTACGGCATCCGTCAGTTTCAGTTTACCGCTATAGACCAATTCTTCTGGTACAGCTTTGTCGTAGCTTTCCGGATATTTTTCAGCCAGGTATTTGCTGAATACATCATGACGGGCACTGGTCAGACCGTTGCTTCCCATACCGCCGTTATATTCTTTTTCATAAGTAGCCTGACCATAAGAAGCCAAACCGACGATTACGTCACCCGGGCGGATATTGGCATTGTCGATGACATCGGCACGTTTCATACGGCAAGTTACCGTACTGTCTACAATAATCGTACGAACCAAGTCGCCTACATCGGCAGTTTCTCCACCTGTAGCATATACGCCGACACCCATTTCGCGAAGTTCAGCCAGTAACTCATCTGTTCCGTTGATGATGGCAGAAATCACTTCTCCTGGTACAAGCAGCTTGTTACGGCCGATGGTAGAAGATACTAAGATGTTATCTACCGCTCCTACGCACAACAAGTCATCGATGTTCATAATCAATGCATCCTGTGCGATACCCTTCCATACAGATAAGTCACCGGTTTCTTTCCAGTACAAATAAGCCAGTGAAGACTTGGTTCCGGCTCCGTCGGCATGCATGATGTTGCAGTACTCCGGGTCACCTCCTAAAATATCAGGAATGATTTTACAGAATGCTTTTGGGAAAATACCTTTGTCAATGTTCTTGATAGCGTTATGTACATCTTCTTTAGATGCAGATACGCCGCGCTGCATGTATCGTTGATTGCTCATGAGTATAGTAAGTTTGTTTGTTTCAATTGAATGTGCAAATTTAGTGATTATTCCTTTTATTACCATGCGTTTCGGGATAAAATCAGTACACCGTCACTCCGGAAGGGGTAATTGTGCCGTCAGGAGCTAACAGGCTGAATCGGAAAAAGCCTTTTCCCGTTTTCAGAGGAATGTCTTTCTCCGGCTGGATTGTACGGAGAATCTCCATGCCTGTGGCGTCACTCACAATGAGCATATATCCGCTTGGGATAGCTGGAAAACTTCCGTAATAAATCACAGGCTTGTCTTTAGTCGGTACGTTTAAAGCCAGTGGGATGCTTTCATATCCAAAACGGTTTACGGCTGTAACCGCCCAATAGACACCTCCCTTTGTAGACAAATCCGGCACAAAAGTGTATTGACAACTGTCCGTACGCGTAATAATCAGGTTTTGAGCTTTCTCTGTATTTACCGGATAAGTTGCGGATGCATAAATCCGGTAATAAACTCCTCCCGGCAAAGATGGGGATGCCTTCCAACTCATTTCGATATTGTTTCCTTTTAATACTAAAGAAGGAGAAGTCGGCTGAGAAGGAAGATTGCCTTTTGTCCATCGCATGGGAGGCACTACTGCCGGGTAGGTGTAAAAATGGCTCGTCAGTTCATTCAGTATTCCTTTGGTATTCTCCAGCATGAATTTGTTACGGAAATACGCCTGTCCATTCAATCCTATTCTTCGGGAGAAGTAAATCTGGCGTATGATTTCATCTACTTTCCAGTTCTGCTCTTTAGGGTGAAGAAAATAGATTCCCAGTCCGGGTACGACCCAACGTTCATTCTTGTTTTCTTTCCAGTCGAGTGCAAAAGGGTAGAAGTGATTTCCCTGGAAATACATCATGGGGAAAAGCGCATCCTGAATACCATCATTCAGCCACTTTTGCGCATCCTGATATACTGTGCTGTATGCGTTCCATCCAAAGGATGAATAACGCCGTGTGTCGTTGAATTTCCCGATGGGGGAACTGCTGACTTTTACCCACGGCTTCAGTTGTTTTACTTCCGCGTAAATTCGTGCGACAATGCGGGTAATGTTATCCCGTCTCCATTGCTTGAGCTCCTGCTTTTTTCCATATTTCCGATAGGTTTCTTTGTCCGGGAACTTTTCGCCCTGCTCCGGATAGCGGATATAATCCAAATGGATGCCGTCAATGTCATAGCGACTTGTGATTTCCTTGGCTATCCGGATCAGGTAATCGGCTGTTCCTGGATTTCCGGGGTCAAGGTACCAGCTCCCATTGAACTGCTTGCAGAGTGCCGGTTGTTTTTTTACTACACAGTTCTTTCCCAACAACGTTACTTGGCGCTTGTTTCCGATAGGAATACACACCAGCCATGCATGAAGTTCCAGTCCTCGTTTGTGACATTCTTCTATTGCAAATTGCAGTGGGTCATATCCGGGGTTCTTGCCGGTATGTCCTGTAAGACTTTCTGCAAAGGTCTCAATTGCAGAAGGGTAGATAACGTCTCCCCGAAGACGGGTTTGAAAAAGTACAGTATTGAAATTAGCTGCCTTTAAGGCATCAAGTTGCCGGATCAGCTCATTTTTCTGTGCTTCAATTCCCTTGGCCGAATTCGCTTTCCGTGTAGGCCAGTCCATTCCTCCAAGAGTGGTCAGCCAGGTGGCGCGTATTTCCTCTTTAGGCTGAGCTTGTAAGGAAAGCAAGCTGCTTATAAATAGAAGACCGATTAATAGTATGCGCATATCTTTTAAATGTTTGTGCAAATATACATATAAATTACGGATATGTAGAGAAAGAAGATAATAAGCCGGAAGAAGAGGTGAAAGAATGAGGGCTTTGGAGTAAATTTTTCTTGAAAATAGTAATGGTTTGTTTCTTTTTATTACTTTTACGCGATAATAAAAGATAAATTGATAGACATGATAACGTTTACTCTCGCATTGGTATTATTGGTGGTGGGATATTGGGTTTATGGAAAATACGTCAATTCCTTGTTTGCTCCTGATTCCACACGTAAAACGCCGGCTTTGACAATGGCCGACGGGGTGGATTTTATTCCCCTTCCCACATGGAAAATTTTTATGATTCAGTTTTTGAACATAGCCGGACTCGGACCTATTTTCGGAGCGATAATGGGGGCGCAGTTTGGTACGGCTTCTTATTTGTGGATTGTGTTCGGTACGATTTTCGCCGGAGCCGTACACGATTTTTTGTCCGGAGCTTTATCGTTGCGTAACAATGGAGAAAGCCTTCCGGAAATTATCGGTCGCTATTTAGGAAGCCGGACTAAAAAAGTGGCCTGTGTGTTTACCGTCTTGCTGATGATTCTGGTTGGTGCGGTCTTTGTTTCAGGACCTGCAGAGCTGCTGGCCGGTATGACTCCTTCTGCGCTGGATGTGTATTTCTGGATGGTCGTGATTTTTTTGTATTACATTTTGGCGACTATGCTTCCTGTTGATAAAATCATCGGACGCATTTATCCTTTATTTGCCTTTGCCTTGCTGTTTATGGCTGTAGGCATCCTTGTTATGCTGTATGTCAAAAGTCCGGCCTTGCCTGAAATGTGGGAGGGATTTGGTACGAAGTACGAGAAGAACCCGATTTTCCCAATGATGTTTATCTCCATTGCATGTGGAGCTATCAGCGGTTTTCATGCTACCCAGTCGCCTTTGATGGCGCGTTGCATTACAAATGAAAAGCACTGCCGTCCGATTTTCTATGGAGCGATGGTAACGGAAGGAATTGTGGCACTTATCTGGGCTGCAGCGGCAACTTATTTCTTTCAGGAGAACGGTATTGTGGATAAAGTGACTGGAGTAGCTTATTCTGGGGCTAAGGTTGCTACGGATATATCAAAAGACTGGTTAGGTGCATTCGGTGGAATTTTGGCCATATTGGGAATTGTGGCGGCTCCTATTACGAGTGGTGATACCGCCTTGCGTTCGGCACGTCTGATTGTGGCAGACTTTTTTCATGTAGAACAGCGCTCTATCGCTAAGCGTCTTTTCATTTGTATCCCCATATTCTTGGTTACTATCTTGTTGTTGGTGTACAGCTTTGGAGATGCGGAAGGATTCAAGATTATCTGGCGATATTTTGCCTGGTGTAATCAGACCTTATCAGTCTTTACCTTATGGGCCATTACGGTCTGGTTGGTTTGTGCACGAAAAAACTATTGGGTAACCTTGATACCGGCTCTGTTTATGACTTGTGTTTGTGCCACATATATTCTCATTGCTCCCGAAGGGCTGGCCTTGTCGGCCGAAGTGGCTTATCCTGTCGGATTGTGTTGTGCATTGGTGGCTGCGGTCTGGTTTGTATGCTGGTTCCGCCGGATACGTTCCTTATAAAGAATTGTTTGGCTGTTCTATAGATTATGTATAATTTTGCGGGCAGTAAAGATAAAAGTAATTTCCAATGAAAAAAAGATGCTTTTTAATGTGGGTCATGATGGCCGCTTCGGCAGGAGTAATGGCTCAGAAAGAAGGTTTTGGTTATAAATTTTATGGACAGGTGCGGACCGACTTATTCTATAATAGCCGTTCCAACTCAGAAACTGTCGACGGACTTTTTTACATGTATCCTAAGGATGTAGCTCCTGATGCGGACGGCAAGGATTTGAATGCTAAACCAGATGGTAACTTCTATACATTATATACCAGATTGGGAGTGGATGTGACCGGACCTACCTGGGGAAAGGCAAAGACTTCGGCAAAAGTGGAAGTCGATTTCCGTGGTTCGGGTACCACTTATTCTTTGTTCCGTATTCGTCACGTGTATTTCAACCTTGATTGGGGAAAGTCGGCTCTGCTGGTTGGACAAACATGGCATCCTTTGTATGGAGATGTAGCTCCTGAAATTTTGAACTTGAACATGGGAGCACCTTATCAGCCTTTTAGTCGTGCACCGCAGGTTCGTTACCGGTTTACGAACAAAAAATTCAAGCTGACAGCCGCTGCTATATGGCAGTCACAATATTTGTCGGTAGGACCTTCTTCAAACGAGGCTGGAGCCGTTACTACGACTAAAAGCCAGAGCTTTATGAAGAACGGTTGCTTGCCTGAGTTTTATTTAGGCATGGATTATAATCGTCCCGGATTGCTTGCTGGGGCTGGTGTGCATGTGTCTTCCATGTCTCCCCGCACGCAGTCGGTATTAAATAAGCATATTTATAAGGTAAGCGAACGGGTGGCAGGAGTTTCAGCTGAGGCACATGTAAAATATGTGCACCGCCGTTTCTTGCTGGCAGCCAAGAGCGTGTTAGGGTCAAACCTGACGCAAACCAGTACAATTGGCGGGTATGGTATTACGTCTACCGACTCTCGCACGGGTGAACAGGAGTATACTCCTTTGCGTGTATCGCATACATGGGTAAATATGATGTATGGAAGTAAGTTCCGTGGAGGAATTTTTGCCGGATATCTCAAAAACTTGGGGGCGTCGAAGAATGTGACCGGAGTATTGGGCACAGGGACAAATATTGATCAGTTGAATACCTTGGGAGCCGAACTGACTTATAACCGTCCGAACTGGAAGTTAGGAGCGGAATATACTTGGACCGGAGCATGGTATGGCGATTATACTGATAAGGCCAGAGTTACTGATACTCATTTGGTAAAAAATAACCGTATTGTTCTTACAGCTTTGTTCCAGTTCTAATCTGGATTAAGTTATAATGGAATAGCGAGAAGATGGCAATGTGGCGCCACTTCTCGCTATTTTATTATTCCGCTTTTTGTTTATATAGTTTGTCTAAATCAATGCTGGGTGTTTCTTTGTGAAGTAAGATAGTAGCGGATACCTCGTTAGCCTGAAAATTTTCCACATTTGATAACCGATTGATAAACTGACGTACCGTATCTACTTTTACATTCTCAACAAATACATTACGGATTGGTAATCGGGCATCTCCTTTTAGTTCGTAAATGGCATCGGCCGACTGGCAATGGATATTCTTTACATGTATCCCGTCTATTCGTGTGATACGAGTTTCATAAGTTGGAACCAAGTCTTTCCATTGGTATAATACGTCGGTATCTACTTCAAATGTACGAAGCATATCTCCAGCTTCGATGTCTTCCAAGTAAATATTTTCGATGAATCCTCCGCGACGATGGTTTGTTTTTAAGAAAAACAGACGGTGTACATTCTGTGGGGCTTTACAGCGGGTCATGTAGATGTTGCGTACTCCTCCGGAAATTTCACTTCCGATTCCGAGCAGGGTATGTCCATTGAGGATGTCACAATCCCGGACGACGATATTTTCGCTAGGTGTGTTAAGCCGCCATGCGTCCTGGTTGCGGCCGGCTTTGATGACCACTGCATCATCTCCCTGGTCGAACTTACAGTTCTCAATCAGAAAATTCCGGCTCATTTCCAAATCGATTCCGTCATTGTTGTGTCCATGTGCCTGCACATCGAGATGACGTACTACACCGCTGTTACACAAATAGAGGTGGATGGTCCAAAAAGGACTTTGGCGGATGTGAAAATCTTCTAATAATATATTTTTGCAGCGGTTAAAATGAATGAGGTGTGGTCGGAGATGATTTTCTCCTTTTACCATTTGACGCTGTTTTACAGGTACATCTGTTGACCCCATGGAATATAATTGTCTTAATGCGTTTAAATGGGCTTCCGGACGTTTAAACCATGTACGCCAGGTATCCATGACCGGGGCCAGTGTTCCTTTTCCGGAAATACCTACATTTTCGCATTCAAATACATAGATAAGTGGGGAGTAGTTGTAACATTCCAGTCCTTCCCAGGAAGTCATTACGGCTGGAAGGTAATCATTGGGATTGTCGGAGAACCTGACCACAGCTCCTTCTTCCAGAAAAAGATTGACATGGCTTTTGAGATGAATAGGTCCGGTGAACCATTCTCCAGCAGGAACTACCACTCGTCCGCCTCCGGCACGGTGACATGCTTCAATTGCTTTGGCAAATGCCTGGGTGTTTAGATGATTGTTCCCTTTTCTTGCTCCATATTTTGTAATGGGGAACTCTTTATTGGGGAATGTGCATAAGTATACGGAGTCCATGGGGAAAGGAGCTTCCACATGTACAGGTTGTACGTGCACCTTTTGTGCTGAGGTTGTATACGCCATCAGGCTTGCTACAAAAATAGAAAGTAATGTTCTGCTTCTCATGGTAATATATTAATTAGGATATCTTTGGTAGCAAAGAAACTTATTCTTTTTGAAATAAATCAGGTGTGAATGTCCTTATAAATGTATTTTTGTACGATATTCTATGATTCCGTACGTTTGTCTGCATTCTGTTTGGTAATAAGCCTCTAATTTTGCCTTTACAATAACCTAAGATGAAAATGTATGAAAACAAAGCGATTCCTGAATATTAGTCTTGCCAGCCTGTTTTTGGTAAATATGGCTTATGCACAAGATTACCAGTTTGATTTTAGTGAGAAGAAAAAAGTAGAGAAGGGGGTGATTCAAATCTCTTCAGATTCCATATATCCTTGTGAGGGTGGTTACGGGTATGATTTTTTACCTGCACCAGCGAAGAAAAGTAACGAGCCTTTTTTCTTTTCAGTAGACGTTCCTGATGGAAACTATTTGGTAACAGTAACTTTAGGCAATGCCCGGAAAGCAGGATCTACCACGGTGCGTGCGGAGTCCAGACGTTTGTTCCTGGAGAATATACCAACTCGGAAGGGAGAGTTTCTGACCTATCGTTTTACTGTAAATAAGCGTAATACAGTAATAGCAGATGGCGAAAAAGTACAGATTAAGGAACGGGAAAAGAATAAATTGAACTGGGATGATAAGTTGACATTTGAGTTTAATGGAGATGCTCCCTGTTTGGCTAGTCTGAAAATTGAGCCGATAAATGATGTGGTGACCGTTTTTTTAGCAGGTAACTCTACTGTAGTAGACCAGGATAATGAGCCATGGGCTAGCTGGGGACAGATGATTCCGCGTTTTTTTGATGAACATGTATGTTTTGCAAACTATGCGGAAAGTGGTGAACGTGCCGATACCTTTATTAAAGCTGGTCGTTTGAAGAAAGCTTTAACTCAGATGAAAAAAGGGGATTATATGTTTATTGAGTTTGGACATAATGACCAGAAGTTAAAAGGGCCTGGCAAGGGAGCCTATTATTCATTTGCCAGCAATTTGAAATATTTTGTAGATGTAGTACGTGCAAAAGGGGGAATTCCGGTTTTTGTGACTCCTACCCAACGTCGTTCATTTGATAATTCTGGTAAAATACAGGAAACACACGAAGACTATCCTGATGCAATGCGTTGGGTTGCTCAGCGTGAGGGAGTGCTGGTGATAGAATTGCATGACATGACCCGTGTGTTTTATGAAGCTATGGGGGTAGAACCTTCTAAAAAAGCTTTTGTACATTATCCGGCAGGAACTTATCCGAACCAAACGAAGGATCTGGCTGATAATACCCATTTCAATCCTTATGGAGCTTATGAAATTGCTAAATGTGTGATTGAAGGTATTAAGCAGTTGAATCTTCCCTGGGTTAAATATTTGAGAGATGATTATCATCCGTTTAATCCGGCAGCACCTGATCGGGTAGATACGTTTAAGTGGAATGACAGTCCTTTCACAGAGGTTGAAAAACCTGATGGAAACTGATTTTTGTAAGTTGGTTGAATATTATAAGTTTTAATAGGTATACTAACAATATTTAGGGTAGAGAGAAAAAGGGCGAACCGGTATGCATCCGGCTCGCTCTTATGCTTTTAACAGACATGTTTCTGTACAAAAGCACATGATTGTGTACGATATTCCATGTAGGTATAATCTCTTTGTGCTATCTTTGGCAAGTTAAAAAAACATTTAGATATTGTATATGAAAAAACACATAATGTGGGGAGTCTGGTTGCTGGGGGCAACCTGCTTTTCTTTTTCTGCTTATGCGCAAAATAAGGTGAAAGCGCCAATGGAAGATGTTAACCAGGTCGTAGATTTGACTCTGGATAGTTTGAATAAGGCTAAAACGGTTCGTCCGGTTGCGGGGTCTACCCGTAAGGGGGATAATCCTGTACTTTTCTTGGTAGGAAATTCAACGATGCGCACCGGAACGTTAGGCAATGGAAATAACGGACAGTGGGGATGGGGATATTTCTTCCATGAATATTTTGATGAAAATAAGATTACAGTTGAAAACCATGCGTTGGGTGGAACCAGTAGCCGTACATTTTATACTCATTTGTGGAAAGATGTCCTGAAAGGAGTAAAAAAAGGTGACTGGGTTATTATCGAATTGGGACATAACGATAACGGACCGTATGATAGCGGCCGGGCACGTGCGTCTATTCCTGGCATTGGTAAAGACAGTCTCGAAGTAACAATTAAGGAGACAGGAGTTAAGGAAACAGTGTATACTTATGGCGAATATATGCGTCGTTATATTCGTGAAGTCAAGGCCAAAGGAGCTCATCCAATTCTTTTTTCTCTTACTCCGCGCAATGCTTGGGAGGATAAGGACAGTACCATAATAACTCGTGTAAATAAGACTTTTGGTTTGTGGGCCAAGCAAGTGGCTAAAAAAGAACATGTACCTTTTATTGACCTTAATGAGATAACAGCTCGTAAATTTGAGACTTTTGGCAAGGAAAAGGTAAAATATATGTTCTACTTGGATCGCATTCATACCAGTGTGTTTGGAGCACGGGTAAATGCTGAATCTGCCGCCGAAGGAATTCGTGAATATAAAAAACTGGAACTGGCTCGTTACCTGAAACCGGTCGAAAAAGATACAGTTACAGGATCAACCCGAAAGAAAGGTTGTCCGGTGTTATTTACTGTAGGTGACAGTACGGTACGTAACCAGGACAAAGACGAGAATGGTCAGTGGGGATGGGGAAGCGTGATTGCCGAACTGTTTGACTTAAATAGAATTTCTGTAGAAAATTGTGCGAAAGCGGGTCGTAGTGCGCGTACTTATTTGGAGGAAGGTCGCTGGGATAAAGTTTATAATGCCTTGCAACCTGGCGATTTTGTATTGATTCAGTTTGGACATAACGATGCTGGAGCTATTAATACCGGAAAGGCGCGTGCCGAACTTCCGGGAGCTGGAGAAGAAAGTAAAGTCTTTCTAATGGAAGCCACTAAAACTTATGATGTCGTGTATACATTTGGCTGGTATTTGCGTAAATTTATCCGCGATGTTCAAGAAAAAGGAGCTATCCCTATTGTGCTGAGTCATACGCCACGTAATATGTGGGATAATAATGAGATACAGCGTAATACTACGTCTTTTGGAAAATGGACACGGGAAGCTGCTGAAGCTACAGGTGCGTATTTTATTGATTTGAATAAGTTGTCAGCAGATAAATTGCAGCAGATAGGTTATGAACAAGGCCTGAAGTATGTAGCTCCTTATTTCTGTAAAGACCATACACATACATCATTGAAAGGAGCGCACTTGAATGCGCAAAGCATTGCAGAAGGTTTGAAAGAAACAGATTGCACATTGAAAAACTACTTAAAATAAATGGAGGTACTATGAAACGTGAAGCTTTTAAAATGTTCCTGAAACCAGGATTTGAAAAAGAGTATGAAAAACGTCATGCAGCTATCTGGCCGGAATTGAAACAGATGTTGTCTGAAAATGGGGTGTATGATTATTCTATTTATTGGGATAAAGATACCAATATCTTGTTTGCTTGCCAGAAAACGAAAGGTGAAGAATCTTCACAGGATATGGGAAATAACCCGATTGTGCAGAAATGGTGGGATTATATGGCCGACATTATGGAAGTAAATCCTGACAATTCTCCGGTTACCATTCCTTTGCCAGAGGTTTTCCACATGGATTAAGCAGGTAATTCAATACAAAGAATGAAAAAAGTGCATGGCTTTTTTAGTGATGCACTTTTTTTATATTTTTGCAAATAATTTATACAAAATAAGGCGGAATGAACAGGTTATTCTTCTTCGTATTCTTTTTAATAGTATCGTGTGTAGAAGGTATTAAGGCTTCGGTGGATGTACGTTCCACTCGTTTTACAACTACATCTGGACTAGGGAACAATTCGGTCAGATATATGTATCAGGACAGTAAGGGATTTATCTGGATGGGTACCCTTAATGGCCTTAGTCGTTTTGATGGAACTTCTTTTGTTACATTCCGTCCTCGAAAAGGAAATAAACCCTCCTTGCCGGATCATCGTGTACAGGAAATTGTAGAGGATCAAAATTGTTTCTTATGGATAAAAACAACTGGCGAGCTGGTAGGATGCTACGATTTGAAAAAAGACTGTTTTGTAGATTTTACGGGGAGTGGTGAATATTTACGTCATTATTGGAATGTCTATTTTGTCAATAAAAATGAAGCTTGGGTAACGGGAGAAAGAGAAGGATGTCGGTTAATACGTTATCAGAAGGACCGTACTTTTACCTCAATTGCTTTCGATACTCGTAATGGGCTTGCGTCAAATCTTATTCGCGATTTGAGGGTGGGTGCAGAAGGCTGGGTCTGGATTGCCACAGGAAAAGGACTTTATTATTGGGATGGAAAGAAACTCCATGCGGTAGATGAGCGTATGGAGTTTAGGAAAATAGCAGTTTATGGGCAGAAAACCTATTTTTTGGCAAATAAAGGAGGGGTTTATACTTTCCGGAATGGGGTACTAAAAAAGGAAGTTTCTATTGAAGGAGATTTTACTTATTATGATAACCTGATATTAGGTAAGAAATGGCTGATTTTTAGTGCTACCAGCACGTGGTGTTTTGATTTTGATACGAATGCTTTGACTTTGGCCGAAGAGGCACTTCAAATAAAAAGAGCGAAGGTTATTAAAGATAATAGAGGAGAATCGTGGGTTTATGGAAATAATGGAGTGCTGACTTGGATTGACTCACAATCGGGGAAGGTGACACCTTTTTTATTGATGCCGGAAGAGAAACGCAATTATGTGGATCGGGAACGTTATTATGTGGTACACGATTCACGTGGAATTATTTGGATTGGAACTTATGGAAACGGTCTGTTTGTATATGATGTGGCAAACGGACAAATGAAACATATCGTGGCCGACTCAGACAATACGCAAAGTCAGATTGGCTCAGATTTTCTGCAATGTGTCATAGAAGACCATTCTGGCAATATATGGGTAAGTTCTGAATATACGGGTGTGTCCCGTTTGGAAGTCTTGAATGAAGGTACGCTTCGTATTTTCCCGGCTGGAGAAGGGAAGTTTAATCGTTCGAATACGGTGCGTACCTTACATCGTCGTTCTTCGGGAGATATTATTCTTGGAACCCGTGATGGAAAAATGTATGCATATGATTCACATTTGAATAACAAGAAGGAAGAAACTGCTTATGGGAGTAATATTTATGCAGTAGTGGAGGATATGGATGGAGTTCAATGGTATGCTTCGCGTACGAAAGGACTGATAGTAGGCAATCATGTGTACACACATAATCCTTCTGATTCGTCTTCTTTGGGGTCAAATCAAGTCTTTTGTTTGTTGAAAGACAGCAAAAACCGTATATGGGTTGGAACTTTTGAAGGAGGGCTTGATTTGGCTATTCCGGGTGAGACGGGTTATAGTTTCCGCCATTTTTTAACTTCCACTTACGGACAGCGTCAGGTTCGGGTGATTTTTGAAGATAATAACCGTTGGATATGGGTTGGAACCAGTGAAGGTGTTTATGTGTTCCATCCAGATAAGCTGTTGAAAGATCCTTCTGCTTATTATAGCTATACCTTTGATAACGGAATGCTGAGAAGTAACGAAATCCGGAGTATTGCTTCTGACGGAAAAGGGCATATCCTGGTAGCAGAATCGGGAGCCGGATTTTCGGTTTGTTCTCTTCCGAAAAACGGGGATTATAGTCAACTGAAGTTTGAGCATTTTGGACCGGAAGATGGTTTGGTTAACGGAATGGTACAAACTTTTGTGCCGGATATGAATGGTAAAATATGGATTACCACAGAATTTGGTGTTTCTTGTTTTGATATACTTCGTAAGACGTTCGAGAATTATTTTTTCTCTATAAATATGCTGGGCAATGTGTATGCCGAGAATTGTGGACTAAGTTTGGATGACGGTCGTATTGCCTTTGGTACAAACTATGGATTGACGGTGATTGATCCGCGTAGAGTGAAACATCCGGAAAGTAAAACGAAAGTTACATTTACAGATTTGCGGTTGAATGGCATTTCTGTCAGTCCCGATGAACCGGATTCTCCCTTGGATATGTCTTTGGCTTATGCCTCAGAGGTGAATTTACAGTATTATCAAAGTTCTTTTGTGGTAGAGTTTTCTACGTTTGACTATTCGGGAGCTGGAGGTTCTAAATTCAGTTACAAGCTTGAAAACTATGATAAGGGGTGGAGTGTTCCTTCGTCCTTGAACTTTGCTGCTTACAAAAATCTTTCTCCCGGGACCTATTATCTTCATGTAAAAGCGTCTGATGCTTCCGGATTATGGGGAGCGGAGGAGTCTGTGTTGAAGATTGTGGTGAATCCTCCTTTCTGGAAAACACCGTGGGCTTATATTTTGTATGTGATAGTGATAGCTGTATTGTTGTACATTGTATTCCGTATTATACGTAATATGAATACTTTGCGCAACAAGATTAAGGTAGAGGAACAGCTTACTGAGTACAAACTGGTGTTCTTTACCAATATTTCACATGAGTTCCGTACGCCGTTGACGTTGATACAAGGTGCGTTGGAGAAAATTCACCGTTTGAAAGTACCTAAGGAGATGGCATACTCTCTTAAGATTATGGACAAGAGTACGGAACGTATGTTGCGTCTGATTAATCAGTTGCTTGAATTCCGTAAGATGCAGAATAATAAACTGGCCTTGTCATTGGAAGAGACAGATGTGATAGCTTTCCTGTATGAAATTTATTTGAGCTTCAAGGATGCGGCAGAATCAAAAAACATGGAGTTCCGTTTTATTCCTTCTTGCCAGTCGTACCGGATGTTTATTGATAAGGGAAATGTAGATAAGGTAGTATATAATATTTTGTCTAATGCTTTTAAATACACTCCCTCAAAAGGAAAGATTGAGTTTGTGGTGAATGTAGACGAAGCGGCCGGTAAACTGAAAATGCGTGTGTCTGATACGGGGGTCGGCATTCCTAAAGAAAAACGGGGAGAATTGTTCAAACGGTTCATGCAAAGTAATTTCTCTGGTGACAGTGTAGGAGTAGGTCTGCATCTGACACATGAACTGGTCAATGTGCATAAAGGAACAATTACGTATGAAGAGAATCCGGGAGGAGGCTCCATCTTTATTGTGACTTTGCCAACGGATAAGTCTGTATATGAAGAAAAAGATTTTCTTGTGCCGAACAATGTACTTCTGCGTGAAGAAGAGAGGGCCGAAAAGCATTTGGCAGATGTGGTATTGAAAGATGAAGAAGGACTGGAGGAAGTTCTTCCGGTGAATCCGCTGAATAAATACAAGGTCTTGATTGTGGAGGATGATAATGATGTGCGTGAATTCCTGAAAGAGGAGCTGGGAGTATATTTTGAGGTTGTAGCAGAAGCCGACGGAGATGCAGGATTGGAACGTGCGCGTAATTATGATGCGGATTTGATAATCAGTGATGTGGTCATGCCGGGATGTTCAGGTTTTGAACTGACACGGAAATTGAAGACAGATTTTAATACCAGTCATATTCCGGTGATTCTGCTGACGGCCATGACTTCGGTAGATAATCATGTGAAAGGAGTGGAGTGTGGAGCTGATGCTTACATCACGAAACCGTTTAGTCCGAAACTGTTGTTGACACGGGCGTTTAAGTTGATAGAGCAGCGTGAAAAACTAAAAGAGAAATTCTCACATGATCCCAATCAGGTGCGTCCGGCTCTTTGTTCCTCTGATAAGGATAAATTCTTTGTAGAGAAGATGGGGCGCATTATGGAAACGCAACTGGGAAATCCTCAGTTTACCGTAGACGAGTTTGCTTCCATGATGGGGGTAGGACGTTCTATCTTTTATCGTAAGGTGAGAGGTGTAACAGGTTATTCCCCCAATGAATACATACGTATTATGCGAATGAAAAAAGCGGCAGAACTGCTTTCTTCTCTGGAAAATCTGACAGTGGCCGAAGTTTCGTATCAGGTAGGTATTAACGATCCGTTCTATTTTAGTAAATGTTTTAAACTCCAGTTTGGTGTGACTCCTTCCGTCTATCAGAAAGGAGGAAGAGGAGAAAAGGAAAAAGAAGCAAATGCCGATTCTGAAGTCAAAGAAGAATAAGCTAGAGGTTGAATCTTCTTTGCTATTTGGAATTTGCAAAAATTAGAAATAAGCGGCCGATAATGTAAATATTTGATGAAAAATGTCGGATATTCTGTAAAGTTCATGATTAAAGGCGTGTAAAAGTAATAAATATTGAAATTATATGAAGAAAAAGTATTATCTTTGCACGAATACAAAAACATAGAAGATGGGACATCATCAATTAGACAGTTTAGACGAACAAATTCTGCGTATGATCGCAGGCAATGCACGTATTCCTTTTTTGGAAGTAGCACGTGCTTGTAATGTATCGGGAGCCGCTATTCATCAGCGAATTCAGAAGTTGACGAACCTGGGAATTCTGAAGGGTTCAGAATTTATCATTGATCCGGAAAAGATAGGTTATGAAACCTGTGCTTACATCGGTTTGTATTTGAAGGATCCGGAACAGTTTGACACTGTAACGGAAGCTTTGAAGTTTATTCCGGAGGTAGTGGAATGTCATTTTACGACAGGGCAGTATGACATGTTCATCAAGATTTATGCAAAGAACAATCATCACTTGCTGGAAATTATCCACGATAAACTTCAACCGTTGGGCTTGTCGCGCTCGGAAACAATTATTTCTTTCCGTGAAGCTATCAAGCGCCAGATGCCGATAATGGATCTGGCGAATGATGAAGATTAAAATCGCGACGCTTATTTTTGCGTACGTTCGTAATCCACGAAACTATAGGAGTAGAGATGCTTTTCGTCTGTCGGATGGCATTCTCTACTTTTTTCTTTCCATAGCTCTGGACTTACTTCCGGGAAGAACGCATCGGCGGGTGCCTGCTTATCGTCTACTTCCGTAAGATACAGGCGGTCGGCCAATGGGAGTGCTTCCGTGTAGAGAGTGGCTCCCCCGAGGATAAATACCTCCTCGTCTTCCTTGCAGGTATGCAGGGCATCGGCCAGTGTGTGAAAACATTCCGCACCTTCAAAGTGCAGTTCCTGGCGGCTGAGTACCACGTTTCTTCGGTTGGGGAGAGCGCCTTTCGGAAGAGATTCAAACGTGTGGCGTCCCATAATGATAGTATGTCCGGTGGTCAGTGCCTTGAAGCGTTTTAAGTCGTTTGGCAGCCAGTAGAGCAACTTGTTCTGATAGCCTATTCCTCTTTTCTGGTTGATGGCTGCAATGATGGATAGTGTCATGTCTGGTGGTTCTTAATGTTATACAGATACTTTTCCGGCAATGTGAGGCCAGGGGTCGTAATTCTCCAGCTGGAAATCTTCGTAGTGGAAGCTGAAAATATCTTTCACGTCCGGATTGATTTTCATGGTAGGCAGGGGGCGCGGGGTACGGGTGAGCTGTAGGTCTACCTGTTCCAGGTGATTCAGGTAAATATGAGCGTCGCCGAGTGTATGAATAAAGTCGCCCGCTTTCAAGCCGGTAACCTGTGCCATCATCTGCAGCAGCAGGGCATACGATGCAATATTAAAAGGTACCCCTAAGAAGGTATCGGCACTGCGCTGGTACATTTGCAGGCTGAGGCGGCCGTTGGCTACATAAAACTGAAAGAATGCATGACACGGCGGAAGATTCATGTTGTTCAGGTCGCCCACGTTCCATGCACTGACAATGATGCGTCGTGAGTCGGGATTATGCTTGATGGTTTCCACCGCTTCCGAAATCTGGTCGATGAACTTGCCGTCATAACCTGGCCATGAACGCCACTGGTAACCGTAGATGTGTCCTAAATCACCGTTTTCGTCTGCCCATTCGTTCCAGATTCTGACCCCGTTTTCTTGCAGGTATTTCACGTTGGTATCTCCTTGTAAGAACCAGAGCAGTTCATGGATGATGGATTTCAAGTGAAGTTTCTTGGTCGTGACAAGCGGGAAGCCCTCTTCCAGGTTGAAGCGCATCTGATGTCCGAACACGCTGATGGTGCCCGTTCCGGTACGGTCTTCTTTTCGTACTCCTTCCGTACGGATGCGGTGCAGCAAATCGAGATATTGTTTCATGATTGGATTTTTTTGTTTGTGCAAAGGTAGCTAATTTTTTTGTATTTTTGCCGCCGTAATCAATTGCTGGAAACATGAATTTACCTTCTGATTTTATCCTCCGTACGCGTGAGTTGCTGGGAGATGCGGAGTTTGCTGCTTTGACTGAAGCCTTGGAAAAAGATACGCCTGTCAGTATTCGTATGAATACCGATAAATGTGGCCTTGTTCCGCAGGAAAGCACCTCTGTGCCCTGGTGTCGCGAAGGATATTACCTGTCCGGTCGTCCGTCGTTTACGTTTGACCCCTTGTTTCATGCGGGCTGCTATTATGTGCAGGAAGCTTCGTCCATGTTCCTGGAACAGGCGTTACGTCAGTATGTGCACGGGCCCGTCACGATGCTCGATTTGTGCGCGGCTCCGGGAGGAAAATCTACCTTGGCCCGTAGCATACTTCCGGAAGGCAGCTTGCTGGTGGCCAATGAGGTGATGCGCAACCGTTCGCAGGTGCTGGCTGAGAATCTGATAAAATGGGGAAATCCGGGGGTGATTGTAACCAATAATGATCCGGCTGATTTTACAGAATTAGGACCGCTGTTCGATGTGATTCTGACAGATGTGCCCTGTTCGGGTGAAGGAATGTTCCGCAAGGATGAAGTGGCCGTGCAGGAGTGGAGCATAGAGAATGTGGACACCTGCTGGCAGCGTCAGCGCCGTATTTTACGGGATATATGGCCTTGCCTGAAGACCGGAGGACTGCTGATTTATAGCACGTGTACATATAATCGGGAGGAAAATGAGGACAATGTGGCATGGATTGCACAGGAATTGGGGGCAGAGATACTTCCTTTGGAGACGCAGCCGGACTGGCACATTACGGGAAATCTGACCGGTACAAAGTTTCCGGTTTACCGTTTCCTGCCTCATAAGACTACGGGTGAAGGCCTGTTTATGGCAGTGCTGCGGAAAATAGCGGATGAACCCGCAGTGAGTGTGCGGACAAAGACCGGTGGAAAGGCTTCCAAAAAAGGAAAAGGAGGTAAGGTGGTTGCGCTTCAAGTACCAAAGGAGATGAAAGCCTGGGTGCAGGGAGCCGGAGACTATGTGTTTGAAGTGAATGACAGTGAAGCGATGGCCTTTCCTGCTACCTATAAAGATACGTATGACCTGCTGAAGAGCCAGTTGCGCATACTGCATGCCGGAATTTCTTTGGGAGAACTGAAGGGAAAGGACTGGCAGCCGTCGCATGCGCTGGCTATGAGTACCGTTTTTGAGAGAGATTCGTTCCCGATGGCTGAACTGACTTACTCACAGGCCATTGCTTATTTGCGGAAAGAAGCGGTAGTACTTTCACCGGAAGTGCCGAGAGGGTATGTGACACTTACTTATCAAGGTCAGGTATTAGGATTTGCCAAGAATATCGGTAACCGGGCCAATAACTTGTACCCGCAGGAGTGGCGAATCCGAAGCGGATATTTGCCGGAAATTATTCCGGATTTATTCGGATAAAAAACGCCTTTACGTTTACGCTAAAACGCAAGTACGTTTTACTTGAAACGCAAGTGCATTTTAATCAAAACGCAAGTACGTTTTCCTTCAAACGCAAGTGCGTTTTTCAGGAGGAATCCAAGCGTTTTGATTAAAAAATTGCAACTTGCTGATATGTAGAATGTTATTCTATTTTAGTGTAAGGGGAATTCCTTTATAAAAATCCAGTATTTTGGTACGGAACAGGTAGTCGTACTTAGCTTGTACACAGTCGGACACCGCTTTCATCCAGTTGGTCCGTGCCTCGTTGTATTCCGTAGCGTTTGCTTTTCCGTACATGTATTTTTCTTTCATCAGCTTGAAAGAGGCTTCTGCTGCTTCATCTGCTACCTGACTGCTCTGGTATTTGCTTTCTGCATTGACAGCATTGTAGTAGGCTTGCTGGATTTCCTTGTAAAGTTTCTTTTTGGTTTCTTCCAGTTGCCAGTTTAAGGTAGTCTGTTCAAGGCGTGCTGTGCGTACACGGTTGCGTGTACTCAGTCGGTTGAAGATGGGAATACTTAACGAGAGGCCTACATACTGGCTGAAATTATCTTTCAACTGAGAGTGGAAGCTCGGATTTTCTCTTCCCGATACATTATAATAGCTTGTTCCCAGTCCGGCTCCGAAGTTTAGTTGCGGATAATAGGCACTTTGTGCAATGCGGATGCTGCGTGCAGCTCCTTCCAGGCGGTATTGTGCAGCCTTGATGGACGGCTTGGTCAGCAAGGCCTGACTGTAGATTTCGGCAGGAGGAGTCAGTGTACCGAACAACTGCTCAGGCTGGATGTCGGGAGAGACAATCCTGAAATTGTCGGGAGAGGGCAGTTCCAGCAATTGGCTTAAATCGAGCAGAGACAGACGGTAGTCATTCTCGGCCTGCACCAGTGACAACTGGTCTTGTGCCACGCGCGACTTGGCTTCATACCATTCCGCTTCAGATGCCTTTCCATTCTTGAAATAGGCTTCCTTTTGTGCCAGCATTTCCTGACTTAACTCTACCTGCTGTCGGGCTATCTTGACCAGTTCTTCGTTGAACAACACCTGCAAGTACGCAGAGGCTACCTCAATGCTGATGTCTTCTTTGGCCTTGTTCAAATCTTCGGTGGCCGCTTTCAGGTTCAGTTTGGAGAGCGCAATGTTGTTGGGTATCTGCATACCGGTGAACAAGGGTACGCTCGTACTCAGGTTGAGGCCGGTGTTCTGTGTGTTGATACTCTGGTACGTATTGTTGGCCTGCAAGCTTCGTCCGAAGTTGAAAGAGTGAGAGGCACTACCGTTCAGGTCGGGCAGACGGCTCCATTTGGCGGTGTTCAGTTCCACTTCGCTTTTGTCGCGTGCGGCTTCCTGTTGTTTGACGGTCAGGTTATGAGCAATGGCATAGTCGATGCAGCGAGTCAAGTCCCATGCCTTCTGTGCTTGTGTGCCATTGGCCAACAGCATGCTGATGCTCAGTGCTGTCAGTAATTTGGTATTGATTTTCATGGCTTACATTTCTTTTTTAAGTCCGCGAATCGATTCGTTGGCTTTCAGCCCGCTTTTAATCTCGATGTTCACTCCGTCGCTGATACCGGTCTGTACCTGACGGCGGGTAAACTTCTGTGTCGGTACGCTGTCTGTCAGTACATATACGAAAGTGGAGTCACCGCTGAACTCAATGGCACTTTCCGGTACGGTCAGGGCATTGTTGGCCCGCTGGAGTTCGATTTCCGCATTGGCACTGTAGCCGGAGCGGATGGTGATGCTGTCGGGCACCGTGATGGCAGCCTTGATTTCGAACTGGTTGGCCCCGTTATTTTCTACGCTTTTAGGAGAGATGTATTCCAGTACGGCATCGAATTTCATGTCCTGTAAGGCTCCCAATGTGATTTTTACAGGAGTTCCTTCGTGAATACGTCCCACTTCTGTTTCGTCCACGTTACCTCTGAAGATAAGGTCGCTCATATCGGCCACGGTGGCGATGGTGGTACCGTCGTTGAATGTATTGCTCATGATGACCGAGTTACCTACCTTGATGGGGACATCCAGAATCAGTCCGTCAATCGTAGAACGAATCAGCGTGCTGCTGAAGGAGGCACTGCTTTTGGTGATACCTTCTTTCACGATTTCCAGGTTGTCTTTGGCAGCCTGGAGTTCTTCTCTGGCTTGTTTGGCTGCTAATAGAGTCTTTTCGTACTCCTCGCTGCTCACCAGTTTGCTCTGGTAAAGCTTCTCCATACGTTCCAGGTCGGTTTCTGCCTGACGGCCGTTGATTTCAGCCAAACGTACACGACTTTCGGCAGAGTTGAGCGAGCCTAATTCGGGGATTACCTTGACTTTGGCAATGATTTCTCCTTTTTTCACCGTTTCTCCGGCCTCCTTGTAGACTTCGGATATGATACCGGAAATCTGCGGCTTGATTTGCACCTCATCGCGTGGCTCAATTTTTCCGGTAGCCACGGTGATTTGTGCCAAATCGGTGGTTTTGGTGTGGAGAATATCGTAGGCCGTATCTTTCGGCTGCGACTTCTGATAAAGGAATACAAATGTGCCGATAAAGATGAGCGCAATCAGCACCAGCGAAATAATCTTGATGTACTTTTTCATATCAACTTTGGTTTTTTGTTTGTCTTGTGGTTTTATTTATTCGTCGCGTATGGCCTCAATGGGTTTGATGCTCATGGCCCGGTAGGCAGGAGCCAGTCCGGCTAACAGTCCTAAAATCAGGAGGATAGCACAAGCACCGATTGCCTGCCAGAAACTGATTTGAAATTCGGTGGGAGAGGTCGGGGTGGAGGTCCCCATTTCTGTCAGGTTCAACAGGAAGACGGCAAAGGAAATGCCGGCCATACCTGCCAGGATGGTCAGTACCATACTCTCGGAAAGAATCTGCGACAGAATGTCGTTCGGGCGTGCCCCGATGGCACGACGTATACCGATTTCGGTGGTTCGTTCCTTAACCGTAACCATCATGATGTTGCTTACACCGATGGCTCCTGCCAGCAGGGTGCCGAGACCGACCATCCATCCCAAAATCCGGATGCCGGAAAACAGGTTGTCTACCATGCTGAACATGGCTTCAGCGTTGACTAAAATAACGGCCTGCCCGTCGTCCGGATGAATCAGGTGTGCTTTTTTGACCACTTGCTCTACCTTTTTCTCTACTTCACCGATGGAGTATCCTTTGCGGGCCGTATAGCAGAGCAGCTGCACGTTCTGTCCGAAGTTGTAGTTCTGCTGCATGGTGGAAAACGGGATGATGACCGACGTTTCGGACTGTCCTTGTATGGAAATGTTTCCTACCGCCATGCTTACTCCGATTACCCGGTAATAGATGCCATTGACTTCAATGAACTTTCCGCAAGGGTCTTCCCCTCCCGGAAACAAGGTCTCGTAAATACGCTTTCCAATCACACAGACTTTCCGCTGGTCGCGTATGTCAATGTCATTGATGAACCGTCCGAACACGATATTCGGTTCTTCTATTTTCTGGTATTCCGGATAAAGTCCTTTCAGCGTACCTGAGATTTTATTTTCATTATAAATGGCATTGATGCCCCATTTGGCCAGTGTGGCAGTCACGGTTTCCAGTTCACTGACCTGTTTTCTCACACGTTCCACATCCTTGTTTTCTAAGTCCCAGTATCTGCCTTGTTGAAAACCTTTGTAGGCCTTGCTTGTCTTGTTTGTACCTAAAAAGCCGGAATTGGTAGCGAAGCCTTCAAACTGTCGGGAAAGCATTTGTTGTAATCCTTTGGCACCTCCCATCAGGGAAATCAGCATGAATATTCCCCAGAAAATACCGAAGGCAGTCAGAAAACTTCTGGTTTTGTTGCGGGTGATAGTGAGAAGAATTTCTTCCCATGTATCTAAATCAAATCGTCTCATGATTAATCTGCTCTAAGTGCTTCAATAGGTCGGATTCTGGCTGCTTTTCTTGCCGGGAAGAGTCCGGCCAGTGTACCGGCGATAACTAATGTCAAGGTAGCCTCTATGGCGATGGATAAGTCTACTGTCGGGTTTTCGAAAAAGGTCATCGAAAATACACCCATGTCCATGGTCTGTTTGCCTGCCACTTGATTCATGTATTCCGTCACGGCAATGCCTGCCACCATGCCGATGTAGCCGAAGAAAGTCGTGATGGTCACACTTTCCGAGATAATCAGCCAGAGGATGGAAGCGGGTTTGGCTCCCAAGGCTTTGCGGATGCCAAACTCGTGTGTGCGTTCGCGGACGGTAATCAGCATGATGTTGCTCACTCCTACGATACCGCTGAGCAGGGTAAAGATTCCGATTACCCAGATGGCAGTATGCAGGATTTGGGTAGCCGTCTGTTGTTGAAGATATTGCGTAAACCGGTTCCATATCCAGATGGCTCCTTCATCGGTAGGCGAGAATTGTTTCTTCAGTCCTAAAGCCTGTCGGTATTCCGCTTCAAACTGTTCGTTGGTCGCTTCATTGGTCAGGCCTTTGGTCGTAAACGTGATGTTGTCTATGCTGTCGCCTTTTTGATAGATGGTTTGCAGGGTAGTGAACGGAACGAGAGCAGAAGGAGAAAAACTATTCTGGTCAGTATAGATGCCTACCACCTGATAAGGTACGCCTTGCGCATTAAGGTACTTTCCGATAGGAGAAGTGTGAGGAAAAAGATTCTTTACCGTTTTTTCATGTAGTACGATAATCTTTCGTCGCTCCTCCATGTCGCGTGCGTTAACGAAACGTCCTTCTTTAATTTTGATAGCTTCAAGTGAAGGATAATTAGGAAAGACTCCGTTGATTCCGATGCTGACAGCTTCTTTTCCGTAAGTAAGAATGACATCTCCTTTACTGACGGTCGCACCGGTGTGAATGATGTGATCTGGAAATGATGTAGCAGTAAGTTCGCGGTCACTTTCTTTCAGGTAAATGCTGCGGCCCTCTTTCATACCTTTGTAAGGTTGTGAGGTCGTGCCTGGATAGATTTTCATGGAGTTCATAATCATGCCCTTCGACTGGTTTTCAAAAGCATGGATGAGACCGTTTCCGGCTCCCAATAATACAATTAGCATGAAAATGCCCCATGCTACGGAAAAACCGGTCAGCAAGGTGCGCAGTTTGTTGCGCATGATGGTTCCGTAGATTTCTTGTATTAATTCTGTCATGGTAAGTGTTTTATTTCATGAATCCGTTTTTGCCAAATGGAGATGCATTGTGGTCAATGTTGTCTTCTATGCGCTCTATCAGTCCGTCTTTGATATGGATGATTTTATCGGTCTGGTTGGCAACTCCGCTTTCGTGGGTTACTACTACGATGGTCAGCCCTTCTTTTTCATGCAGTTCCTTTAGAATCTGCATGACTTCCACCGATGTCTTACTATCCAACGCTCCGGTCGGTTCGTCTGCCAGAATAATTTCAGGTTTTGATATTAATGCTCGTGCAATAGCTACACGCTGTTTTTGTCCGCCCGACATTTCATTCGGAAGATGGTGAGCCCATTCTTTTAATCCCAGCTTATCGAGGTATTCCATAGCCAGCAGATTACGTTTTTTCCGGCTTACCCCTTGATAAAACAGGGGAAGAGCTACATTCTCCATCGCATTCTTGAAAGAAATAAGGTTGAATGACTGGAAAATAAAACCAATCATACGGTTACGGTATTCGGCTGCTTTGCTTTCACTCAGGTCGCGAATCAGTACATTGTTCAGATAATATTCTCCTGAATCATAGTTGTCCAGAATACCTAGAATATTCAACAAGGTAGATTTTCCGGAGCCGGAAGCTCCCATAATAGAAACAAATTCCCCTTTTCCTATGTGGAGGTCAATACCTTTAAGTACATGAAGGGGAGTGCCGTTGTAATAGGTTTTGTGAACGTTTTTTAAGTGTATCATTTGGTTTGTGTGAATTTATTCATTTATCAGGTTTCGCAAAAATAAGAAAAGTGAAATGCTCCGAAAAATAATGCGTTAAAAATTTGCTCTGTTTTTACTGATTATTTACTTTTGTCCGTAGATAATTAACCCTAAATAGAGAAATGTCATGACAATAAGCATGGAAAAACCTTATGTAGTAGGTATGGACATTGGCGGAACAAACACCGTATTTGGTGTAGTAGACTCACGTGGTAATGTGTTGGCTTCTGATTCTGTCAAGACACAGCAATATGACAACATTGAAGATTATGTGGATGCTGTATGTAAGAAACTTCTTCCTCTGTTGTCGCAGTTTGGCGGAGCTGAAAAGATAAAAGGTATGGGAGTGGGTGCTCCTAATGGAAACTACTATAGCGGTACAATTGAGTTTGCACCTAACTTGCCATGGAAAGGAATTATTCCTTTGGCTTCAATGTTTGAGGAACGTTTGGGAATTCCGACAGCCTTGACAAACGATGCAAATGCGGCTGCTATCGGAGAAATGACTTACGGTGCAGCACGTGGCATGAAAGATTTTATCATGATTACTTTGGGTACTGGTGTTGGTAGCGGTATCGTTATCAACGGACAGTTGGTTTATGGTCATGACGGATTTGCTGGTGAATTGGGCCACGTAATTGTAGACCGTAACGGTCGTGCATGCGGATGTGGTCGTAAGGGATGTCTGGAAACTTACTGCTCTGCTACCGGAGTGGCTCGTACTGCACGCGAATTCCTGGTACAGCGTACGGAACCGAGTTTGCTGAGAAATATTCCTGCTGATGAGATTCAGTCAAAAGACGTGTATGATGCAGCAGTGAAGGGAGATAAACTGGCTCAGGATATCTTTGAATTTACAGGTCGTATTTTAGGACAGGCTTTGGCCGACTTTATTGCTTTCTCAAGCCCTGAAGCAATTGTTTTGTTCGGTGGTTTGGCAAAATCTGGCGATTACATCATGAAACCGATTCAGAAAGCCATTGATGAGAATATCCTGAAGATTTATGCAGGAAAGACAAAATTATTGCTTTCTCAGTTGAAAGATGCAGATGCAGCCGTATTGGGTGCTAGTGCATTGGGATGGGAAGTAAAAGAGAACTAATTTATTTCGTAATCATAAAAAAACAGCCTCGGCAATTGTCGAGGCTGTTTTTTTATGATTACTTTTCAATGGTTATCTTGCAGGGCTGTTCGAGGGATTTTTTCCATTCTTGTGTGTAAGAGAACCAGGTCTGTGAGTCTGGAAATCCGAATGTTTCCTTGCGTGATGTAAACATGGTATAGTAGCGGAAACATTTTTCTTGCGGAGCACTGACTGTATAAAGGAAGTTTTCTTTGTCTTTAGCTTCTTTTCTGATGTATTTCTTCGGAATGTAAGTAGCCAGGCCGACAGTTTCTTTTTTGTATTTGATGGTGTCGCCTACGGGCCAGTCGGTGCCCCAGCTGGCAACCAGTCCTTCGTGATCGGAATACATGGTAGCACTGTAACCGATGTTTTGCACTCCTGTGCAGAATGTCTCTTTATCTAAAGGCTGGTCAAACAATACGTCTACTTGTGCGTCACGGTGTCCGGCATATAGTGTGTAACGGTTAATCATGTTCAGTTCCTTTCCCTGGTATTCCCAACCTTTTACTTCTGCATCAGCAATGGTACGTACCGGACCGCTGGCGATGAGGCGTTGTCCGCGGAAGGCAACGGGCTGAATGTCGGTAGCTTGTGAACCGTCCCATCCTCTTAATGTTCCGGCTCCGCAACTGCCTCTTACTAAAATTACATCATCTCCGAATCCTTTTTGTAATTGCTCGTCTGTAGGATAGAACATGCTTTCTTCTATTTCCAGGCCTTTATTGAACTTTCCGTATAAATCAGTTGTCTGCTTTTCGTTAAAATAGATACGGTAGGCAACCAGTTCACTTTCAAAAGCAATGCCATGGTGCTGTAGAATGGTATAAGTATAGCTGTCGCCTGGAGCGTATACAGCTGTACCGTGGGCATATTCATTCGATTTGGCTGTGCGGAACAGCATTTCTGCAAACACACGGGCTGGATAGGTCTTGTTTGTCTTGGCAGAGGAAAGAGTCAGGGTGAATACTTTTTTTGATTGCGCTGGCAAATTAGTTACGAAAGCCAGTTCATCAGCTCTTAAATCGAAGTTTAAATCGTCCAGCTGTGAAGGTATTTCATTGTTCCCTTCTTTCACAACGGCTGATTTAACGGTAAACCCTGTATTTAAGGAATGGATATCAATGACTACTGGTTCGTCTGTTTTAGCTGTCTTCCAAGGGTTTTCGACAATTACTTTGATGGTCTTTTCTGCTGTTTGAGCGAAAAGCATACTCCCGCTGTAGATGAAGGCGAGACAAAGAATGGAAAATTTTTTCATTGTAATAATGTGTTTATATATTAAGATTAATGTGATTCACGTATGTTTCTGTAAGCTATTATCCTCCTGAACATGCTGCCTTCACAGGGGACATGCAGGAGGATAATAAATCTAATTCTAACCTAAATAATATTATGAAAAACCTTTTTTATTCTGGATGCAAAAATAAGCTTTCTGTTTGATATATGCTTGCAATTTTTGATTTTATCAGTGAAAAAACTGAGCATAATTTTACGTGATTAAATATTTTGCCTCAATAAATGTAAATAGTGTAAATAAAGTTTGTATCTTTGCCCCAAATTTATAATTGAAAATAATATGAGTTATAATTTGCTGAAAGGAAAAAGAGGTATTATTTTTGGTGCACTGAATGAACAGTCTATTGCATGGAAAGTGGCAGAAAAGGCTGTAGAAGAAGGTGCCGTTATCACACTCTCTAATACCCCTGTAGCAGTACGTATGGGTGAGGTCTCTGCTTTGGCGGAAAAATTAAACTGTGAAGTGATTCCGGCTGACGCAACCTCTGTAGAAGATTTGGAAAATGTCTTTAAACGTTCAATGGAAGTATTGGGCGGAAAGATTGACTTTGTACTTCATTCTATCGGTATGTCTCCAAATGTTCGTAAAAAGCGTACTTACGACGATTTGGACTATGATATGTTGAGTAAAACATTGGATATTTCAGCCGTATCATTCCATAAGATGATCCAGTCTGCTAAAAAATTGGATGCCATCAATGAATACGGTTCTATTGTTGCTTTGAGTTATGTCGCTGCACAGCGTACGTTCTATGGTTACAATGACATGGCAGATGCAAAGGCTTTGCTGGAGTCAATTGCTCGTAGTTTTGGCTATATTTACGGACGTGAACACCATGTACGTATCAATACCATTTCTCAGTCGCCTACTATGACTACTGCCGGATCGGGAGTAAAAGGTATGGATAAATTGTTCGACTTTGCTAATCGCATGTCTCCTCTGGGTAATGCATCGGCTGATGAATGTGCTGATTACTGTATCGTAATGTTCTCTGACCTGACTCGTAAGGTAACTATGCAGAATTTGTTCCACGATGGAGGTTTCTCTAGCGTAGGTATGAGTTTGAGAGCTATGGCAACTTATGAAAAAGGTCTGGATGAATATAAGGATGCCAATGGCAATATAATTTACGGATAATATTGAATGTATCGGTTTATTTTTATATTATTGAGTGTAATCGTCTTTTCTGCTTGTCGTTCTGACAAGCAGAAAGACGATTTTTCGTTTTCAGAAATAAAAATAGCCCGATATGACCGTTTGCAGTATGAGGCTACTGTGCAAAATAGTTTCTTTTCTCTGCAGAGAATGAATACTGAATTTGCTCAGGAAACCCGTCTGTTAGTGGAAGATGTGCTTGATTTGGGCTCTGTAAATATGTTAGACATGAACGAGCGTTTGTGTACGTATTTCTCAGATTCCATATTGGTGCATTTGATGGAAGATGTGGGAGAGAAGTTCAAGGATGTCAGTAGCATTGAAGAGAATCTGACTCATGGATTTAAAAACTTGAAGAAGGAAATCCGTGAACTACCTGTTCCAAAGATTTATACACAGATTTCTGCTCTCAATCAATCTATAGTGGTAGGTGATAGTATTTTGGGAATAAGCTTGGATAAGTATATGGGAGATGATTATCCTCTCTATAAAAAATATTATTACGCCAACCAGCGTCGTTCGATGTCACCAGAATATATTGTGCCTGACTGCTTTACTTTTTATCTGCTGGGACAATATCCTTTTCTGTGGCTGGAAGGTCACCGATCTTTAATGGACATTCTATTGTATCGAGGAAAAATAGCCTGGACAGTGGAGAATGTGCTTGAAGGAGATAGAAGTGGAAAAACAGCTTTAGGTTACACCAAAGAGGAAGTCAAATGGTGTGAGCAGCATGAAGAAGAGCTGTGGAAAGAAATGAAGCTGAACCATTATATGGAAACTACCGATCCTATGGTAATCCGTTCTTATATATCTTCTAATACGCGACTTTTATTTAATGGTGAAAAGACTCCTCCGTTCTTGGGAATATGGTTGGGTATGAAGGTGATAGATCGATATATGAAGAAGCATCCGGAGCTGTCTATAAAGCGTTTGCTAGAGAGAACGGATTATGCAGAAATGATAAAAGAATTAAACTGATTGACTTAAAGGATTCCTTATGGAAGTTGCGTTGTATTTGTTACCGGTCACTTTAGGTGATACGTCTATCGAGAAGGTTTTACCTGCTTATAATCGGGAGGTGATTGTCAATATAAAACATTTTATTGTAGAGGATGTACGTTCAGCCCGCCGTTTTCTAAAAAAAGTAGATGCATCTATCTGTATTGATGAGCTTACTTTCTATCCTTTAAATAAACATACTTCTCCAGAGGCTATATCTGGTTATCTGTCTCCTCTTGCAGAAGGACATTCTATGGGAGTTATCTCTGAGGCGGGTTGCCCGGCCGTAGCTGATCCAGGAGCGGATGTAGTGGCTATTGCTCAGCGACGGGGATTAAAGGTGGTTCCTCTTGTCGGTCCTTCCTCGATTATTCTGTCTGTGATGGGGTCTGGATTCAATGGACAGAGTTTTGCCTTTCATGGGTATTTGCCAATAGAGCCTGCTGAGCGTATGCGTCGTTTAAAAGAATTAGAGGGACGTGTTTATTCTGAAAATCAGACTCAGCTATTCATTGAAACTCCTTATCGTAATCACAAGATGTTGGAAGATATCTTGAAAACTTGTCGTCCCCATACTAAGTTATGCATTGCTGCCAATATTACTTGTGAAGGAGAATTTATTCAGACGAAAACAGTGAAGGAATGGAAGGGAAAGTTGCCGGAACTGAATAAGATTCCTTGTATTTTCTTGATTTACAAATAAAATTTATTTGAATTCTTTCCATACCTGGGCAACCATCTGTAGGCGTTCGCATTCTATTCTCAGTTCATTGCTGAATTTCTCTGGATTTTGCTTGATTTCTTCACAAGTAAAGAAGCATCCTTCTGTGAGTTTGAATTCATCTTTATGGCTGACAGGAAGTATATATAACTGTGTGAAAGCAGGAGCTATACTTTGCGCTCTGTAGCTCAGAATAAGTCTGGGGAGAGACTTTTTTTTCGTATATAAACTTCTTAGAAGATTTTGTTGATGTTTTTTGACCAGATGTTTAGCATAGCGTTGACTTTTTCTTAGTGGTCCTTCAAATAAAGACGCAATAGGGGCATCCCAAATGGATTTATTTTCGCTATGTGGAGCTAGATAGATTTTTCCATTACAAATTGGAATTATTCGGATAACATGCTGTTCCTGAGGTGAGTTTGCTGCAGCAACTTGTATTCCTATTATGTTGACAACCAAACAGATTACATAGATTAATGTGGGGATCAAATAAATAATTCCAAAGTTATTCTCAGGCGAAAAAGGTATTAGCTTGTTGTAGAGGAAGAACAAAACAATTAAGTGGACACTGGAAAAAATCACGATTATTTTTGCTTCCAATAAATAGGAGGAAGTAAAGTTCAGGTGGAACTTTCTTAAAAAATTCCGATAAATTTCCGGAGCTGTGACATGTATGAAGGCACATATCAGCAACATGAATTCTAATGAAGGAGTCAGACTGTTCTTCGGAATATAGTCATATCCGGTGAACAGTCTTAATAAAAAGCAAATACCAATACCTATAGTCCCCTGTAACAAGAAGAAATTAAGTCCTTTTAGTCGCAATACATCATAAAGTAAACCAGCAATGCTGATAGCTAGCCCTATTCCCAGCATTGCTGTTGTTGGGAAAAAATGAATACCTATCAGTGTGATAATGATAGGAAGTAAACCAAACGATACAATTTTGTCCTTATATTTAAGCAATAGATTCATAGTTGAAAAGCATCTGTTGATAAATTTTGAACAATCGAAAAAAGTAAATTGTTCATCATTTGCGTAGATGTTTTTCAGCATGATAAGAGGAGCGGACTAATGGACCGCTTTCTACAATTTCAAATCCTTTGGTTTCACCAATTTCTTTAAATTTTTTGAATTGATCTGGATGTATATATTCTGCTACAGGATAGTGCTTGGCGGTTGGTTGCAGGTATTGTCCGATGGTCAGTATCTGGCAGCCGTTTTGTAAAAGGTCATCCATCGTTTCTTCTACTTCTTCTGCCGTTTCTCCTAGTCCGACCATGATACCTGATTTAGCTTTTAGTCCATTCTCTGCAATTTGGTGGATGACTTTCAGACTAGTATCATAATCTGCTACACTTCTGACCTGTGGACTGAGACGTCGGACGGTTTCCAGGTTGTGTGAAAGAATATCGGGACGTGTTTCAATGACCTGTTGCAGTAATTCGCTGTGTCCTTGAAAATCGGGAATGAGCGCCTCTATGGTGGTGTCAGGGCATAATTTTCGGATGGCCATCAGGGTAGCCGCCCAGTGTGAGGCACCTAAATCCTTCAAATCGTCTCGGTCGACGGAGGTGATGACAGCATGGTCAAGCTTCATGAGCTGGATGGACTGAGCCACTCTGAGCGGTTCCTCCGGGTCCAATGGGAGAGGTCTTCCGGTTTGCGTATTACAGAACTTGCAGGAACGGGTACAGATGGCTCCTCCAATCATGAAGGTGGCGGTTCCTTTTCCCCAGCACTCGCCTAAGTTGGGACAGCGTCCACTGCTGCAGATGGTATGAAGTTTATGAGTATCTACAATGCGTTTGGTTTCTGTGTATCGGGCATTGGTGCCAATCTGGATTTTTAGCCATTCAGGCTTTCTGGTATGTGTCATAGTGGTAAGATAAAAGAACAAAGAAAAGCAGATGACACCAGTTTCTTGTTGCTGGTGTCATCTGCTAAAATGAAATATTATAGGTTCTGCAGGAAGAAATTAGCCACTCTGTTCATCAGGTGGTTGCGGGTATTTCCTCCGAAGATACTGTGATTACGGTTGGTGTAAATCTGCGTGTCAAACTGGATGTTTGCCTGTACCAGTGCTTCACTATATTCCATGAAATTCTGCAGGTGTACGTTGTCGTCTGCACTTCCATGAATGAGCAACAGCTTTCCTTTCAGCTTAGATGCCCGGTTAATGGCAGAAGAAGCCTGGTAACCGTCACCATTTTCTTTCGGTGTACGCATGAAGCGTTCGGTATAGACTGAGTCATAAAATCTCCAGTCTGTCGGAGCAGCGATGGCTACTCCGGCTTTAAATGCGCCAGACCCTTCGCTCATTGACATCAACGTGTTGTATCCTCCATAGCTCCAGCCCCAGATACCAATACGGCTTCCATCTACGTAAGGCAGAGTAGATAAGTATTTAGCTGCTTCAGCCTGGTCGGTAGCTTCTTTCACGCCGATGGAAAGGTAAGTACATTTTTCGAATGCAGCTCCTCTACCTCCGGTACCACGTCCGTCCACGCAGACCATGATATAGCCTTTGTCGCACATTACAGCTTCGAACATACCCCCGTCACCGAAGCTTCCGATACCCCATTTGTCGAGTACCTGTTGAGAACCAGGACCACTATATTGGTGCATGATTACTGGATATTTCTTGGAAGGATTGAAGTTGGCTGGTTTCATCATCCAACCGTTCAGTTCTACTCCTTCACTGGTTTTGAAAGAGAAAAACTCTTTGGTCGGCATGTTCAGCTGCGCTGTTTTGCTTTTCAGTTTTTTGTTGTCAAGCAGTGTAACCATTTCCTGCCCCTTGTTATTGTTCAGTGTAATAAGGGTAGGAGTCTGTGCACTGGAATAGGTGTTGATGTAATAATTCAGGTTTTTGCTGAATAACGCATTGTTTGTTCCGGTACGTGTTGAAAGTTTGGTCTTCTTACCTTTGCCGTCAATCTTGTACACCGCAGTGCGCAAGGGGCTTCCTTCGTTGCTGGTATAATAGAAAACGTTTGCTTTCTGGTCCCATCCCAGGAAATCTTTTACTTCAAATTCTCCTTTTGTGATTTGTTTCACCAGGTTTCCTCCGATGGTATACAGATAAAGGTGGTTGTATCCATCCCGTTCACTCATCATCACAATATGTTCAGGATAGAAAGTGATGTCTGAGTAAGCTTGTTCTTTGATGTATTGTTCAGCCTCGTCGCGGATGGCCACTTTGCAGATGGCACTGCGTGGGTTGGCCATATAAAGGTCGAAGCGGTTCTGGTGACGATTCAATGTCATGATGGCTAGCTTTTCTGGGTCATCAGTAAACTTGATGCGAGGTACATAACCGTCAGAATCCACAGGAAGTTCCATTTTACGGGTTACACGACTTTTTATGTCAAAAGAATGTACGCTAACCTTTGAGTTTACGACTCCTGCTTTGGGATATTTGTAGTCATAGCTTCCCGGATAAGTGGTATATTCAGTTTTTTCCGGAGCCATACCCTTATACCATGGGAAAGAGTACATGGGAACCTGGCTTTCATCGAAGCGGACATATGCAATCATTTTACTGTCAGCGCTGAAATCGAATGCACGATTATAACTGAATTCTTCTTCATACACCCAGTCAGGAATACCGTTGAGCACCTTATTGTACTCTCCGTCTTTCGTTACTTGTGATTCGCTGTTACCGAAAAGCAGTTTGATAAGGTAAATGTTATTGTTGCGCACAAATGCAATCTGATGACTGTCGGGTGAGAACAAAGGAACCTGTTGCGGACCGTTGTTTGACAAAGGTTCAAGTGTACGGTTTCTCACGTTGTATATATAATATATAGCTGTGAATGAACGGCGGTAAATCGGCTTGGTTTCCGTTTGAATCAATATCAAGCTTTCGTCCGGTGACATGATATAGTTATCGAAACTTTTCAGCTTGTGGTTGCGGGCAGTCGCTACGTCAAAAATGGTGGCTACCTCCTTACCAGTCTTAAAAGAGTATTTGACAATTCGTTTGTGGTCCTTGCTGATTTGGGTGTAATGTTCACCGTCCAGCATCGGGTTTAATCCCTGTATACTTTGTGCGCGATAGGTACCGTTGGCTACATCCTGTAGCGTTACCTTTTGTGCCTGCAGAGTAACCAGGCACATTAGCGCATAAAAAAGTACAAAAAGTTTTTTCATGACTGTGTTATTTAAGTTTTACATTTATTCTTCTTTCTGAATTCCTTCTTCTGGTATAACTTCGGATGTTTTTTCTTCCTTGGGTTCTGCGGGCGTATTTTCCTTGTCTTTTATGCCGAACAGCCAGCGGAAGAAACGAACGATGAAGTTCCGTTTTTTCGGTTTGGCTTCTGTGGCTTCAGAAGTAGACAATGATGCAGCTGTTTCTTTTTGTATGGCTATGCTGTCAGCAGAGGCTACTAAAGTTGTATCCGTGATCAGTGTATCTGTGACCAGTGAGTCTGCGGATGGCATAGGGATAACCTGAAGAATCGTATCCTGCGCAAGAGAGTCAGTCGGAACTGAAGGTACCGCGATACTGTCTTTCTTTATTTCAGGAGCGGGTTTCGGAGTAACAGGAGGAGCTGGTTTCGGCTTCTTGAAAGGAACCGGAACAGAATATTTACAGCGTACGTTAACTCCATGTTCCTGTGCTGGAATCCAGTCGGGCATCACTATGATGGCATCTAAGGCGGCCGTATCCAAACGTGCGTCTAGCCCTCTTACAATGCTGGGAGAAGTGATACTACCGTCTTTTTCTACAATGAATTGAATCATGACTGCACCTTCTTTCTGAGTTTCCTCGGCCAGTTCCGTAGTATGCGCCTTTCTTCTGATATAGTTGAAGAAAGCTTTCATGCCTCCAGGATACTCTGGCATCTTCTCTACTACGTGATACACTCGGTCAGCTCCTTTCTTTGTCATTCGTATCTCTAACGGCTGGTTAGGGTTTTGTAAGAAAGACTCGATGTCAAGATATTTGTTTTCCATACGTTCTGCCCTTATCATGATCAGATGACTGTAATCCGCTTCAATGCTGAATTCGCCCTGTGCATTAGAGAAAGTTCGTTTTCCTGTACCCTGGATGCTGATTTCTGCATGAGGAACAGGTTTTCCTCCTTCTTTCAGCACGCCATTTACCAGTAATGTCTTGCCGCTTTGCTTGAAGCGTGCCAAATCCTCCGGACGGTCTATACGGATAATCGTATCTTGTGCTGCTTCGTCCAGTCGCAAGGATTTGATTGTTCTGTTCTTATCTGTCGGGAAGTAGAAATTGGCAGTACGAACGTAATTGTTGTCAGTGGATTGTTCGAAATCGATGAGACCTTGTTCGTCGCTGATATACTCGTTGCTGTAGCCTGCCACTTTCAGAATGATACCTTGTTGCGGCTCTCCTCCGGTATTCAGCACGGTAATTTGGAATCGCTGTTTCTTGTTTTCTAATGGAGAAGCCCCCACTTGAGTCGATGTAATCAGGTAACATATCAGCCCGGCGAATATATAAATAAAGTGTTTCATAAGCTCGTTTATAAATATTCGCAAAGCTACGAGTATTCTGGGGTATTCACTCTTGTTCAGGTGTTAATAAAGATAAATTATCCGGTTTGGTAAAATTTACGAAGCCGGATAATAGGAATAAAGTTTGGTTATTTGGATGTCTTTGCAACCAGCTTTCGTAGCCTGAACATACGCAGGCGCTCCATGGCATGTCGGCGGCTCAATATGATTTGTCGCCGGTAGACGATGCAGGTTGTGAAGAAATATACGATAGCTTGTATCCAAAGTGCCTGATATTCGACTAACACTTCCGGAAGAGTTGCGCCCATGTTGTTGATTCTTACAAACCCGTTGATACCAAACGTAGATGGGAATATCCAGGAGAATACTTTCCAGAATGTAGGCACGGCAGCTCCCGGCCAGGAGATTCCGGAGATAAACAGGAGCGGCACGGAGGTGAAGACATAAATCATCAGACACGACTCTCTGTGATGTATAAAGATGGAGCAGGTCATCGCAAAGAAAATGCATGCCAAGATGTAAGGCACCACAAAAGTCAGTAAGGTCATAGGTTGTGCAATTTGTACCAAATCAAACAGTTGCGGTACAAGGCAGAGTACATACGCAGCTACTAATGCATAAATCAGAAAATAGGCCAATGACTTTCCGCTTACAATGCGGAGCGTACCCTGATACTGCCGACTGATGGGGACCAAGTCTTTGAAGCGGTTATTCTCACGGGCAGTTCCTGCTGAAAGTCCGATGCCTAACAATAACGTCTGCTGTATAATCAGGATGAGCACAGCCGGAATCAGGAAGCTGGCAAATCCGTCTTGCGGGTTGAATAGCGATACATCTTCGTATTCAATGGGAGCCGTACTGACTTCATCCTGCCGTTCCGTTGTATTTCCCATCCGCTGTATCTGGATTTTTTTATTTAAGGTGAGTGAAGCGTTGGTACTTGCCAATACTAGTGCTTTGTAGTATAGCATACCACTCATGTCACAGTAAATACTGACTGTAGTCTGTTTGCCGGAAGCGATGTCTTTGCTGAAACTTTCCGGAATGTAGAGAATGCCATATACCCTTGTTTCTTTCAACAGGTTTTTCCCTTCTTCCATATCCGCACAATGCGACTGGATATGCACATCGGCGCTTGCATCAACCGTACGGATAAACTGGCGGCTGAGTGCCGTGTTGTTGTTGTCTATTACCGCTACAGGCACTTCGCGTACCACCTCATTGGTATAAATAAAGGCATATACCAGCGGGTAGGCCAGCGGGACAAGCAAGAAGAAAATAAGTACGCCCTGGTCTTTGAAAACGGCTTTCAGTTCCTGCTTGCATATATGGAAGAGACCTGCAAAGCCTTGTTGTATGGTTTGTTTTAACGATTCTTTTTTCATGAACGCAAAGGGTTAAGGAATATAGACATAATGCAGCATGGCCGTGCGTATTCTTTTTAGGAAGAAGAAAGGCAGGAGCATGAACAGCAGCAGGGCGGTAACGGCATGCCAGGCATAAATGACCGGATAACCGTTTAAGGCCAGATTCACGTAGAGCAGGAAGTAATGCCGCAAGGGGAACAATACGGACAAAGCCTGCAGTGTAGGGTGCATCGCCATGACCGGGAAAGTGAATCCCGAGATGGAGAATGAAATGACTCCCCACAGAGAAGCCGCACTCAATGCCAGACGGAGTGAACCGAACAATCCGAAAAGGAATACACCGAATGCTTGTGAGGCAAGCACCAGCAGCAGTCCGGCTAACAGCATCGGGAAAATCCCGCTATGACACGGATAGTGCAGAAATCCGTATAAGTACACGTTATAGAACGTAGCCATGATAAAGAACGTAACGGTTTGAGGAATCAATTTTCCCACCAGTGCCGTCACAATGGAGTTATCGGCCAGTTGCATCAGTTCCTTTGAAGTCTTTTCTTTTAATTCTGTTCCGATGGTATATACGGTAGTCAGGAAAATAAGCAGCATCAGGATACCCGGAAATAAAGTATTACACAAGTACACCGAGTAGTTCAGCCAGGGATTGTTCAGTGCATGGGTAGAAATGACTACAGGTTGCAGGAAGGCAAGTGCCTGATCTTCGGTAGCTCCTTTGGCTAATAGGGTTGCTTGCCCCACTGCCGCGGAGGCTAACTCCGACATGGTTCTCTGGTCTTTATAGAGTAAGGAACCTGCAATCAGGTAAGAATAGTTGACATAGAAGGACACTTTCGGCTGTCTGCTGGCAAGGGCTTCTTCGGTCGTTCCTTTTGGGATGTAATAGAACGAATAAATCTCACCGCGCTGTACGGCCTGCCTTGCTTCTGTGACACTTGGGTAATGAGCTACAATCTGGGTCTGCTGAAACGCATCCAGATTACGGATAATGTTGCGTGTCGTGGCGGTGTTGTCGAGGTCCACCACTCCTGCAGGCAGATTGGTCGGCAGCCCGTTTTCCATCAGGGTGGTGAAAAACAGGAAACAGAACAATGGAGCGATGACCATGCAGAACAGGTACATCGGCTTGGTTGCAATGCGGAGAATTTCTCTTCGCATCACTTTCAGGTAACATTGATAGGTGGTTGTCGACATGTGAATTTATTTTTCAATGATAGCAGACATACCCGGACGTAAGTTTTCTACAGGCTGCACGGGTTTTGCCTTTACTTCAAAAGTCTTCAGGTCAAACTGACCGGTGGTCTTGGTTGCTTTCCATGCGGCATACGTACCTAAGTCCTTCATGACTGTTACCTGAAATTCAGCTTCCTTTTCCAGAGCAGGAACGTAGGCTTTAATCTTGCTTCCTACGGTGAAATCTTTCAGAAAATCCTCACGTACGTTGAATGTCACCCACATGTCATCCAGTTGGGCTACGTTCATGATGGGAGCGCCTGTACCAACCAGTTCACCTACTTTCGGGAAAATTTCAGCTACTTCTCCATCGGCTACAGCCACCAGGTAAGTTTCCGATACGTAAGAAGAAACTTCGGCTACAGCTCCTTTCGCACGTTCTACCTGTGCAGCAGCCATGGCCTTGTCTTCACGCTGTGCACCATTCTTGGCCATTGTGTATTGTGCATTGGCGGCACGTTCGGTCGCCTTCATGGCATCGTATTGCGCTTTTGCTTCATCTCTTTTCTGTGCGGTCATCACCCCTTCTTCGTATAAGCGGTTCACACGGTTGTATGATTTTTCGGCAATCTCCAGTCCAGCTTTGGCTTTCTGCCACATTTCGTATGCAGCCTGCAGCTGTTCACTTCTTGTACCTCTCAAAGCCTTTTCATTTAGTGCTTGTGCAGCCTGTTCGGCAGCTTGTGCCTGTGACAATTTAGCCATCACGTCTGGAGCCTCCAGAATAGCCAGTGTATCACCCGCTTTCACTTTATCTCCTTCGCTGACAAAGAATTTCAGGATACGTCCCGGTACCTTGCTCGATACCCTGTATTCTGTGGCTTCAGCCTGGCCTTGTATGATTTCAGGACCTTTTCCTAATGTGAAGAATCCGATGATGCTGACGATAACGATTACGGCTAACAATGTAAAGAAAGCCAGCATGATATTGTTGCGTTGAGTCTTTTCCATATATCTGTATTATTTTAAAATTCCCATTGATTTGTTCAAATAAAGTTCATTCATTTTGACGTCTATCTGTGCGTCTATTTTTCCGGCTTGTGCTGAGAACCAAGCTGTTTGTGCTTCCAGCACATTGCTGGTTGGAATGACTCCTTCCTTAAATCCTAAATTGGCATAGCGCAGGTTCTCTTCCGCTTTCTCCATGTTTTTTTCGGCTAAAGCTAATTTCTTGGTCGATTCATTTACTTTATAGGAGTTCTGTGTCACCTGAAGTTCCACTTTTTCTTTGATATCTTCCAGTTTGTAGCGGGCGATGTTGGCTTCTGCCTTTGCGGCTTTTACCTTATAAATACCTTCTCCCCAGTGGAATACAGGAATTTTTACTACTACTCCGGCAGCCCACATGCCACGGAATTTATTTTCAAATCCGTTGACGAGCGATGGGTTGGTCACCAGATAATTGGCGGTCAATGCCACAGAAGGAAGGAAGTCCGCGCGGACTACGTTTACTTTCTGGCGATAGATTTCCGATGCTAATTCCAGACTCTTCAGTTCTTCACGGTTACTGAGAGCTGTGCTGACGTTCGCTTCCGTATAGGTGTTAGGAAGGGGTAAGTCTTTCATGCTTTCATCGGCCAGTTGGAAGTCGGTTTCCAATGGAAGACCACAGAGCTGGCACAAAAGCATTTTTGAGAGGTTCAAGCCATTGTCTACCTGAGTAAGCATCATTTCGGCTTCGTTTACCTTTACTTTAACGCTTAATCCGTCGGCTTTGGTAGCCACTCCTTCTTTTATCATCTTGTCTACGTCTGAATCCAGTTTCTGTACCAGCTCTAAAAAATTCTCTGCCAGTTTTTTCTTATTGACGAGTGAAATGATTTGCCAGTAAATCTGGTCCGTCTGTAGGATAAGGTCTTGCATGCCTGTGGCGTGCTGTGATTCAGCCAGGCGCTCTGCATATTTGGTAATCTTGTTGTAAGCTATGATTTTTCCGCCCATAAAGAGAGGCTGGGTGAGGGTCGCAGCTCCCACCGTCATGTTTCGGGTATCTGTACGGAATGCATCCACCAGGCCTTGTCCTACGGCGTTCAGGCCGTCCGTTAATCCGGCTATGGCACCAGGTAGCAACCCTTGTAAGCCGGCAGCCAATCCGGGATTAGCAGCTGCAAGTTGTTGCATGGCAGCCTGGAACTCAGCCGACTGCATACCTTGTTGCAACTGGTTACCTAAGTTGGTACCCATGTTGCCGATGCTTTGCTTCTGTGCGTCACTGAGCAGGGATATTTCTTTTTGCGTGCGCATATATCCCCCCGTAAGATCAATCTTGGGCAGATAATTAGTGAATGCAGCCTTCTTCTCATAGTGGGCGGCATTGACTTTTTCTTGTGAAATTCGCAGTTCCTTGTTGTTGGCCAGAGCGAGTGCCCGGCAACTGTCCAGAGTAAGTACTTGTTGGGCATAACTGCTGAGAGTTGCGCCAAACAGTAAGAGTAAACTTGTAATTTTTTTCATTACTGATGCTGACTTTTTATTTGGTTGCTTATGCAACATTGCAAATGTATGACATTAGAACAAATAGTCAAAGCGTTTTGTTGAAAAGAATCAGTAATAAATTTAATTTTTCTTAGTGTGTGTCTTATCGGTTACTTTTACTTTTTTATGCGATTGTAATGAGGTTTCTGGGCAATGGGGTCAACTAGTAATTGTACATGCTTGGAAGTCCGGCTACGGCTTAAAGTCGTGGCATCTTCTGATTCGTCCGGATTAGTAATTACCGGGAAACTTCCGTTGGCCATTTTATAGAGTACCGGTTGCAGAAGTTGATCTTCGGCTGAGCCGAAATCACCTAATTCACCTCCATAGTTTTCTTCTATTTCGTAATCCGGTAACAGGCCGTTTGTAAAATAGTCATAATATCCTTGTGAATTGCTCAAGTAGGTAGTAGTGAGCCACAACTCTATGCCTGGAGCTTCCGCATTGGTAAATAATTGCTGGGCCACATTCTTTCCGTAAGTTGCTGTTCCTACCTGATATAGGCGGCCTTCCATATAAGGCTTCAGGCAATTGATGACAATTTCAGAGGCTGAAGCCGTATTTCCAGATGTGAGAACATATAGATTTTGATAAGAGATACTTGTCTCTCCCGTCAATGAACTGGACTCAAAGTTCAGAGTCTCTGTTTTGTTGATTTTATCGTTGTAAATCATATTTAGGAAAGGCTGCCCTATTGCCGTAGCTGGAGCCAAAGCTGAGCAAAGCTGATGAGATGTGTTTACGTATCCTCCCGGGTTATAACGCAAATCCAGGATTATATCGTCAAACTGCTGTCCGTTCAATTGTGAAAAAACTTCCTTAAGAGCATCAGTGCTTTCTCCGAATTCGTTATATAACAAGTAAAAAGCTTTTCGTGTACCTGCAGAAATAATGCCAGATTTAAGTACATCCTGCTCTTCTACATAACGAGGCTCAGGCATTTGGACTACCCCTAGCGTATCGAATTCTATGTAGTTGAATTCCGGGTCATCCACATCTTCCGGATAAGGATTATATTTTCCTAGTGTAAAACTGTAAGCTTTTGTAGGTCGGGTAATATAAGTAGAATAATCACTTGTAGATACTTTTTGGTTGTCGACAGCAATAATCCAGTCACCCCGTTTCAATCCGGCTTCTTCTGCTGGAGAGTTAGGCTGTGTGTATAATACTCTCAACGCATTTGTTCCTCCATCAGTACGTACCAAAGCTGCTTCAAAGCCAAAGCAAGGATAGGTGCTGGTTGCACGTGAGGTAGTAAGTACAGAATCTACATGAGAAAACACATACCCGTTTTTCTGATCTTTGGAAGAGGCGGCTGAAGTTAAAAATTCAGCCGGTTTTTTAAAGAAATCCAGTTTTTCCTCTGCCGGAATATCTTCATAGAAAAGATAGTTTTCCTGCATCACCTCGTAAATCCATGTCTTGGTAGCAATCAAGGCATAATATTCTCCCGAGCGGTCTTCTCCGCAGGAAGATAGCACCCCCATAAGTGTAAGGCAGCTGTATATCAGGTGACTGATGTGCTTTCTCATGTGCTTAAAAATTATTTCATGCGGAATGAACCCTGGCCAATCATATTGCCGTCGGCAAATATATAGATATGGTATGTACCGGCTGGCAGGAATTCTTCTACATCCCAGTATACAGTGACACTCTGTTCTTCACCCGTATATTCAATGTATTTCTTAATAGAATAGCTGATATTACGGTCTTCAAACTTAAACTGGTTGCCCGGATTCTTGGTTAGTATCTCGTTATCCGGTTTGGCAATACGAATATAGAGGGTCTTGTTACCTGTTTGTGCAGTAATATTCTTGACAATAGTAAATGAAATAGCGATTTTCTTGATATTCTTTACGCGCTCTGTTTCGCGTCCTCTTTTGTTCAGTGTCTGCACTTGAATGTTGGTAGCATCCAGCTGTGCGGCCAGTGTAACTTTTTCGTTCAGATTCTTTGTCTCTTGTGACAGATTGGAAATCTGTGCAGTAGCAGCAGTATATTTACTTTTTACTTCCTGATTTTCCTGCATTAAGGCAGCATTGATTTTGTTCAGAGAGTCTATTTGCATTACATAGCTTCGCAATACGGCCCGTACGGTTTTCAATTCTTTTTTCAGTCGCATAATCTCGGCTGCATCACTGGTCTTCACCTGACGCAACTCTTCCAGCAAGCGCTGTGTTTTCAATTTCTCGCTTTCCAGTTTCTCACGCAAGGAGTCGTTATTTATCTGAATCTGCAATTCATCGTATTGGGTAGCAAACGTGCTGTATTCATTTTCCATTTCTTGTTTTTCCACCGCAAAGAGCTGACTCATTTCTTTGTTTTTACGGGCTTCATTTACGGCAAAGAATGATACTGCAGCCACAATGACAGCCAATATAATGATGGTGATGATAAATTTTTTATTGTTCATGGTTTCAATTTTTGCATTTGGCGCAAAAATACAATATTTATAGATACCTTCTTTTTATTTTTAGAAAAATTATGGGGATACAAGGATGGCAGGCAGGCTTTCTCCTTTTTTCCACAGACAGAAAGAGAGGTCGGGATGAAGTTGGGAGCCGCTGCCTAATACCCATTGGTTTAATACTTGGGGCAATGTTTCTTCTGTAATAGATTGCTGAGACCCATATTTCATGAGAGAATCGGAGGGTGAACTCGTATAATTGGTGCCAACTGGGGCCTTCGTATATGCTTGCGGATAGAAACAACAACGAATAATGTTGGATTCTTCTGCTACCAGGCTGATAGCATTACATCTGCTTGTGCTGCTTGCACTCCCTGTGATATAGCAATTCTGTATCTCTCCATCTCGGGTTCTGTTGCAAATAAGTCCACCTCCTAATTGTACTTTGCTGAAGTTACAATTGCTGACGGCACAGTTCATAATTTTTCCACCATAATTATAACGTGTAATTCCATTACCATAATTAGTCGCGATTTTTAGATTGATGTTGCCTATATGACAATTTATGATATTTCCTTCGTTACGGGAAGATATACTCCCGAATTCGTTCTTTTTATCAATTTGTTCAATCTGGCAATTGCGTATGATGCAGTTCTCTATTTTTCCTTTGTTGATACCTGCCAGAAATGATGATTTGTTGGTATCATCTGGATTATTGTATACAGCCTGGTTTATGATTAAATTTTTGATAGTTGCATCAGCGGATATTCCACTGAAAAGACCGGAATAATAATAGCCGCTGGTCGGGTTGGTGTATTGTAAGTCATTCAGACTATGCCCTTGTCCGTCGAACACATCATTGAATAGTCTTTTTTGTGAGGTGCTGCTTGTGCCATACATTCCAATCATTTGAATTTGCGCTGATTCTTCAGCTGTAAAAGTCAAGTCATTAAGCAGGTAATAGGTCATGGTTTCTCCAGTCTTTTCGCCAAATTCTTCCAGACTTCTGCCTTCGTAGCTTTCTCCGTTGATTAGATGAGTGAAGGCGATGAAATCTTCTACAGTGGAAATTCCGGGGCTTTCACCGCTTTGCTTTATGGGGCACGTGTATTCGTGGCCGGATGCAAAGGTGTATTCATTCAGTTGCGTTTCATGCACTTCTCCTGTGGTAGTATGAATGCGTATGGCAATGGATAAAGTGGCTGGAGGAATCAGGAAAACGTATGCACCTCCGTCGTCTTTTTTCATAAGAATGGGGGTGTCTGATTGCTGGCAGGATATTTCTCCTGTTTCAGGCGTAATATTTATGACAGATAGGGAGGGAATAAATTCTATTTGGTCAATCAGGCTGTTCAGTTGGCTGGATACATTGAATATGATACGTGCAAACAAATGCCGGAAAGATAGATTGATATCATTTCCATATGTGGTAGTGCTTGAGGCGTAAAGCTGGTCACATAAACTACCTTCCTGATAGAAAGACTGATGGCTTCGATACAAAGGAGGATAGTAGGACATTGTGATGGCTTGCTGTTGTGCGTCCTCCCATTTCAGGTCGGTGTCTCCTTCCCAGGCAGTTCCGTTATAGGTGAACAGAAGTTCATCGGCATGGATACCTCCTTGGCTGTAAAAGGTTATATTGCTTCTTGTGGGTAATGTTTCGTTTGTTTCACTGAGTCTGCTGTGTGAATGAGAATTGAAATACCCTATTTCATTGCCTTTGATGTGTAATGTGTGGTGGCTGGTTTCAATCATTTCATTTGTACATCCACCCGTCAGTAAAAAAAGTATTGTCCAAAAGATGTTTCTTTTCATAATTGCAGTTTTGTTATATTAACGTAAATTCCTTTTCCCGTTTCCACTTTTTGAGGGTAATTTTGGTCAAAGTTGTGCATTACATTGAAAAACTTTACCTTTGCATCGATTAAAGGAAACGTTTCACGAAAATATGGGAAAAGGAAAATTAGCGAAATTCGCAGATATGGCGGAATATCCGCATGTGTTTGAATATCCGTATTCGGTGGTAGATGACGTGCCGTTCGAAATGAAAGGCAACTGGAACCGTGATTTCTTCAAGAACGACCATCCGATTGTGCTCGAACTGGGATGCGGACGTGGTGAATATACCGTGGGGCTGGCACGCCGCTATCCGGAAAAGAACTTTATAGGGGTCGACATTAAGGGAGCGCGTATGTGGACCGGAGCGACCGATGCATTGAAGGAAGGATTGACAAACGCAGCCTTTTTGCGGACGAACATTGAAATTATCGACCGTTTCTTTGCCCCGGGAGAGGTAAGCGAAATCTGGCTGACTTTCTCGGACCCTCAGATGAAAAAAGCGACTAAGCGACTGACATCTACCTATTTTATGAACCGTTACCGTCGTTTCTTGGTACCGGACGGACTGATACATTTAAAAACGGACAGTAATTTTATGTTTACCTATACGAAGTACATGATTGAAGCCAATCATTTTCCGGTGGAATTCATGACTGACGACTTGTATCATTCCGGTATGGACGATGATATTCTCAGCATCCGCACCTATTACGAACAGCAGTGGCTGGACCGCGGACTGAATATCAAGTACATCCAGTTCCGCTTGCCGCAGGATGGTGAGTTGCAGGAACCGGACGTGGAGATTGAGCTGGACGATTACCGGAGCTACAACCGGAGCAAGCGTAGCGGATTGAAAACAAGCAAATGATTCAAAACTGAAAAAGATATGACACTTTATCCGAAATTGATTATGGACGCACTGTCTACGGTGCGTTATCCGGGTAACGGAAAAAACATTGTAGAAGCGGAGATGGTGGCCGACAATCTTCGCATTGACGGCATGAAGGTGAGTTTCTCGCTGATTTTTGAGAAACCGACCGACCCGTTTATGAAATCGGTGGTCAAGTCGGCCGAGACCGCTATTCATACGTATGTATCGAAAGAGGTAGAGGTAACGATTGCTACCGAAAGCAAGCAGGCCGCTCGTCCGGAACCGGGCAAGATGCTGCCGCAGGTGAAGAATGTGATTGCGGTATCTTCCGGAAAAGGAGGGGTAGGTAAGTCTACCGTGGCAGCCAATCTGGCTGTGGCACTGGCTAAGTTGGGTTATAAGGTCGGTCTGCTGGATGCCGATATTTTCGGTCCTTCTGTGCCGAAGATGTTCCAGGTAGAAGATGCCCGTCCGTATGCCGAAGAAGTGGGCGGACGCGATTTGATTGTACCGGTAGAGAAGTATGGCATTAAGTTGCTTTCCATTGGTTTCTTTGTAGACCCTGACCAGGCTACACTCTGGCGTGGAGGTATGGCCAGCAACGCCCTGAAGCAGTTGGTGGCAGATGCCAACTGGGGCGATTTGGACTATTTCGTGCTGGATACGCCTCCGGGCACCAGCGATATTCACCTGACCTTGTTGCAGACATTGGCCATTACGGGAGCCGTGATTGTCAGCACGCCGCAGCAGGTGGCGTTGGCCGATGCGCGTAAAGGTATCAACATGTACACCAACGACAAGGTGAACGTACCTATTCTCGGTCTGGTGGAAAACATGGCCTGGTTTACTCCGGCAGAACTTCCGGAAAACAAATATTACCTGTTTGGTAAGGAAGGAACCAAGCGTCTGGCAGAAGAGTTGAATGTGCCGTTGCTTGGACAGATTCCTATCGTACAGAGCATCTGCGAGAGTGGCGATGCAGGAACACCTGCTGCCCTCGACGAAAACTCCATGACTGGTATGGCCTTTATGGAGCTGGCACGCAATGTGGTGACGCAGACTGAAAAGCGTAATGCAGAAATGGCTCCTACGGAGATTGTACATACGCATTAATGTTTAAAAATGTAAATAAGAGCGGTGGCAGAAAATGCGCACCGCTTTTTTATGCCTTTTCCAGGCATTTTCTTGACGGGTTGACGGGTTGTCACCGGTTTTTCAAACTTTCTATATACAGGTGTGGAATAAGTATGACACACTTGTTCCACACCCCGCGTATATATACTTTATAAAAATGCCTGCCAACCCCGACAACCCGTCAAGATTCGTCTTTTTCCTCTCCATGAAAGACCGTTTTTCCTTGTCTTTCAAAACGCCCTTGTGTTCAATTCAAAACGCACTTGCGTTTAAGGTCAAACGTCCTTGCGTTTCAAGTCAAACGCACTTGCGTTTTAGATTGAACGCACTTGCGTTTTTGGGACATACGAATCTACACTCATATTTTTTACTTTTCTCCGCTTTTATTATGGCATAATGTTTTTATCTTTGTCGAACTTAAGAACCTGGATAGTAATAGTAAATAATGTTTTATAAACTGATTAAAAAGAAATGTGACGAATGGATGACCTCCTCAGATTGTACCATTCGCGAACTAATTCAATATATTTATGCGCAAAATAAAATGCGTGATGCCCAAATTGAAGCAATTAAAATCTATTTGTTTTTAAAGATTGCTTGTGGCAACAGACCTTTGTGGAAATTGTTCTCGGAAGGATGTTTTAATAGTTTGGATTTCAATACGATGGAACTGACTGTGGAAGCACGGAGCATTCTTACCACCAACAAAGCGGCAGCCGCGTTATTGGAATATGCCTTGTTGAAGGATAAAAATGGGAACCAGTTGGCGCCTGAATTAGAAAAAGTCATTAAATCGCAAAGTGGACGCATCAATTATGAGGATACCTTTAAAAAGATATTCTATGGTGTAAACTATACCGACTATCTTTTCAGTCTTCCTATGGGAGCTGGAAAAACTTACTTGATGGCCGCTTTTATTTATCTGGACTTATATTTTGCGCTGAACGAACCTGATAATCCAGCTTTTGCCCATAATTTCATGGTATTGGCTCCTTCTGGGTTAAAGTCGTCCATCATTCCAAGTTTAAGGAATATTCAGGAATTCGATCCCACTTGGATAATTCCTGAACCTACGGCTTCTAATCTGAAAAGAATGATTAAGTTTGAGGTTCTTGACGAACAGAAGTCTGCCCCAAAAAGTAACTTGGTAAGAAATCCCAATGCCCAAAAGATAAACAACTACCAGCCTTTGGAGGATTTGATGGGATTGGTAGCTATAACCAATGCGGAAAAAGTCATTTTGGATCGTGTCGGAGAAAATGAGAATGAGACTTTATTCAGTCAGGAGGAAACTGTCAGAATCCGAATAGCCAATGAATTACGTGATATTATAGGGTGCATTCCTCACTTGGCAGTGTTTATAGACGAAGTACACCATGCAGCCGATGGAGAAATAAAACTCCGCCAGGTGGTTGAAGAATGGACTGAGAAACATTCTTTTTGTGGCGTATTGGGCTTTTCAGGTACTCCCTATCTTGAAAAAGCGGAAAGCGTGACATTGGCCGATTCTTTTGTAATAAAAAATACTGACCTTTCGAATGTGGTTTATTACTATCCTTTGATAAAAGGTGTAGGTAACTTCCTTAAAGTACCCGAAGTGAAATATGCCGATAATGACATGGAAACCATAGTAAAAAACGGCGTAAAGGAATTTTTAGATAACTATCTTCATACCGTTTATGCTAATGATGCTTGTGCTAAGTTGGCTATATATTGCGGGAAGATAGAAACACTTGAGGAGCTGATTTATCCGCTTGTTACTCGTATGGCTTCAGACTATGGTTTAAACCCAACAGAGGCGATTTTGAAATACCATGGTGGAAACAAGGTCTATCCGCAGCCCGAAGGCGCGGAGACGGAGTTTGCTTCGCTCGACACTGATTTTTCAAAAATCCGTATTGTGCTGCTGGTTCAGATAGGTAAGGAAGGGTGGGATTGTAAAAGCCTGACGGGGGTTATCCTGCCACAAAAGGGAGTGTGTCCTACTAACATGGTGTTGCAAACCAGTTGTCGTTGCTTGCGCCAAGTCATAAAGAATACCGACGAAACAGCTTTGATATGGCTGAATAAATTCAATGCCGACACACTGAACAAACAGTTGAAGCAGCAACAGAACATTTCTTTACAGGAATTCAATAAAGGCAAGCATCAAAAGACTATTCAGATAGAACGTTTCTCCAGAATGGACAGGCTGAAAGTCCCGCCTATTGATTTCTATCAGTTGAAAGTGTCCTATCAGACGCTGATTACAGAGGAACATCCCAATACCTCCCAAAAGCTGGCCGACGAAAGTATCTTCACCGGGGCAGATGTTACTTTGATTCACAAGCAGGACTTAGCTGGAAAAAACTTGGGTCACTATCTGGCCGAAACCGAAATGGGTGAATACATTTCTTTCCGTCAATGGTTGTATCAGATTGTGAAAGAGAGTTTTCGTACGCTGGTATTGGAAAATCTGAAGGAGCACGAAGTCATTCTTAAAAAGATTTTTGAGCGTATTACCTTAAAAGATGAAATGGGCAATACGCGATACGATAATCGCTACGACCACGACAGTATCCGTTCGCTTATCCGCAGGGCTTTTGTTCCCAAACGTGATTTCTCGGTCAAGGAGGAGATTGTTCCCTGTGAAGCCAGCCTGTTGCAGATTGAGCGACTTGTTTCACCTGTTTTTGTGCAAGACGACAAACCATTTTTTCCATCCCAAGAAGATGTCAAAACGATTGTCGATTGGGACGCCAATGCACAGAACAAGGTTTTGTCGCCTGAAGAACTGGCATTGATAGAGAAGATGAAAAAGATGGGATATCCGATGCCCGAACCGACCGACCCATATCCTGAACGCGGACAGACCTATCATTATCTGCCTTATCGTTTCGATAGCGGATTGGAGCGTGAATTCTTCAAAGATTCTGTTTTGCCCATTTTGAAAAGTTATCAGTCACAGTTGGAAATCTATTTCAACGGCGACGACACGCTCACCGACTTTAAAATAGACTGCTATAAACAGACGGGCAGAGAGTGGAGGTATATCGGCAAGTATGTGCCCGACTTTTTGCTGTTGAAGCGCAATGAGGATGGTTCCATTCATCGAATCATCATTATTGAGACGAAGGGGGAAGGATTTGCGGCCAAGTTTGCTGATCGCCGGCAATTTATGGAAACAGAGTTTATTCATAAGAACAACGACTGTTTCGGCTATGAACGTTTCCGCTTCCTGTATCTGGAAGATACCCTTACTAAAGAAGAAAGAGAGAAAAAGACAATAAAGGCAATCAAGGATTTTTTCAACATTTAAAACAACGATATATATGGCAATCAAATACATACCCTATTTCCCCAATACATTGGAAGGCCAGGCCGTGCTCGACAATTTTGTACGCACCAAGCGCATCCTCCGCTATCGCGACAACGACCGTGTAGAAGAACGCATCCAGCAGGGCATGCCTCTCTACGAAACCGAGTTGCAGGAACGTGTAGGCAGAAACCAGAACGGAAATCTCGTGCTTCGTGGCGAATGCCTTTCGGCTTGTGCCTACCTGAAAGACAAAGGTATCACGGTGGACTTGGTTTATATTGACCCTCCCTTTGCCAGCGGTGCCGATTATGCCAAAAAGGTGTATCTTCGTCGCAATCCCAAAGTGGCCGAAGCTATTCGTCAGGCTGAAAGCGAACTGGATATCGAGGAGCTGCGTTCGTTTGAGGAAAAGATGTATGGTGACATTTGGAACAAGGAAAGTTACCTCAACTGGATGTACGAGAATCTGATGGCTATCAAGTCGGTAATGAGCGATACGGCAAGCATTTATGTGCATTTGGATTGGCATATTGGGCATTATGTAAAGATATTGTTAGACGAGGTGTTTGGAGAGGATAATTTTGTTAATGAAATAGTTTGGTATTATTATAATAAAATGCAAGGGAATGTAAATCGCTTTGCATCTAATCATGATGTTATTTTTTATTATAAAAAAGGGGACTCTTATATTTATACCCCAATAAAAGAAAGAAGAGAAAATAGCATTAAGCAAATCAAACGAGTTTGGAATAAAGAGACTCAAAAGCTCGTTAATGCCAAAGATGACAATGGAAACATAATATATATTGAAACTGACGAAAAAACGATAGATGATGTTTGGCGGATATCAATGTTACAACCTGCCGACAAAGAAGAACCCGTTGGATATGCAACCCAAAAGCCCGAAGCCCTTCTCGAACGAATCATCAATGCCAGCAGTAACAAAGGAATGGTAGTCGCCGATTTCTTTGGGGGTAGTGGCGTTACAGCGACCGTTGCAAACAGATTGGGACGTAAGTTCATTCATACGGATATAAACATCAACAGCATCCAGACGACGCGTGACCGTCTTCTAGCAGCCAAAGCAGAATTCGATATAAGGGAGATAAAAGATGGCGTTTCGTTGTATCGTAATCCTGTGCAGACCATGGAACGTTTGAAGAAACTGATACCAGGCCTGCGGAACGAGGATGCTTTGGACAAGTTTTGGGAAGGCAGTATTGTAGATACCAAATACGGCATGACGCCCGTCTATCTCCCAAATCTGATGGATGGCAGCACCCGCGTGTTGGACAAGCCTTTGATGAATCGCATCATCCGTGAAGCCATGCCCGACTTGCCGGACAATACGAAGCGGGTCATCGTCTATTACATTGACATAGACAATCGCGAAGAGATCGAACGTTTCATCCGTGAGCAGGGAAATCCGCTTGTCACGATAGAACTTCGCGACTTGAAACAGGTACTCGACAATGTGGTAGTCGAAGACTTGGCCGAATGGGAAGTTTCCGAAGAGTCAAACGGATTATTCAGTGGCTGGAAAGTGGAAATCAAGCAGTTTCAAAGTGACCGTGTGCGGCAGAAGATTTACGAAATAAATCAGAAAAATCAGTTACAGGTATTGCAGCAAAAAGCTAAAGGTAAAGAAAAGACTTTCACGCCTATCCTCGTCAGCGACGAAGGGTTGGAAACCATCGAATGGATAAGTCTGGATTGTACTACGGCTGAAAGGAGCGCGCCCTGGCATAGCGACAGCGAAATTAAAATCGACAAGTTAGGCTATGTCATCAAGAACGGAACCAAAACAACAGACTATTGGGATGCGTGCATTCGTTGTGACCATAAGCCTTTGCGGATGAAAATTCGCAATATCTGTGGGGATGAGACCGTTATTTCTCTTTAAACTTCAGTTCCAACTGAACAGGTCCGGAACTGACGTGCTCATTCATACCATTTTCTTCTTTCGGGTTGGAAACCGACAAGCCTAACAGGCGGATCGGATGCTGACTGTAGTCCACACCTTTCAATAGCCGTTTGGCCAGTGGGAGAATGTCGTCCAGGCGTTGGAGTGGCCGTTCCACACTCATACTGCGGGTGATTTGGGAGAAGTCGTCGAACTTCACTTTCAGCGTGAGGGTATTCCCTTTAAAATCCTTGGCTTTCAGCCGGTCGGTGAGTTCGCGTGCCACATGATACAGCTCGATGATGAGTGACATTTCTGCCGAAAGGTCTTTTTCCAATGTATGTTCACAGCCGATAGATTTGCGGATGCGTACAGCTTCTACCGGACGGTCGTCCATACCACGGGCAAAGTTGAAATAAATTAATCCGTTTTTCCCGAACTGCCGTTGCAGCATTTCCAACGAGCATTTACGCAGGGTCTCTCCGTTATAAATACCTAAGGTGTGCATCTTTTTGGCCGTAATGGGGCCCACTCCCCAAAAAGCTTCAATAGGCAACCGGCGGATAAACTCATCGGCCTGGTCGGGGTGAATGGTACAAAGTCCGTCAGGCTTTCGGTAATCGGAGGCGATTTTAGCTAAGAATTTATTGTAGGATACACCGGCTGAGGCCACTAAATGAAGTTCCTGGCGGATACGTTGCTTGATTTCTTTGGCTATATCCACCGCCAATGGAATTCCTTTCTTGTTTTCCGTGACATCCAGAAACGCTTCGTCCAGCGAGATAGGCTCGATGAGGTCGGTATAGTCGTGAAAGATTTCATGTATCTGTGCAGACACGCTTTTGTAAACTTCCATCCGTCCCTCCACGAAAATCAGTTGCGGACACAGTTTTTTCGCTTTCTGTGAAGACATGGCCGAACGTACGCCAAATTTACGGGCTTCATAGCTGGCGGCAGCTACCACTCCTCGTTTCTCTGCATGCCCCACGGCGATGGGCTTTCCGCGTAGTTCCGGGTGGTCGCGCTGTTCGACCGACGCATAGAAAGCGTCCATATCAATGTGGATAATTTTTCGTTCGGTGTGCATGAATGAGTGGATAGCTTTTCTGCAAAAAAACAAAACATTCTTGGGAAATCCTAAAAATCATTTGTATTTTTGCTGTTTGTAAAATTGTTTTGATGACTTTTTTGACAGCAAAAAATAAAGAAATATGATGAAAGATGAGATTAAGAAAGCCTGCGAGGTATTGCAGAAGGGGGGAGTGATTCTTTACCCGACGGATACCGTGTGGGGAATAGGATGTGATGCGACGAATGAAGAGGCGGTGAAACGCGTTTTTGAAATAAAGCAGCGGGCTGACAGCAAGGCGATGCTGGTGCTGGTAGACAGTCCGGTGAAGGTGGATTTTTATGTACAGGATGTGCCTTCCGTAGCATGGGACTTGATTGAAATGACTACGAAACCTTTGACCATTATTTACGATGGAGCGAGAAATCTGGCTCCGAATCTGATTGCAGCCGACGGCAGTGTAGGTATTCGTGTCACCTCGGAGGAGTTTTCCAAACAACTTTGTTTCCGCTTCCGCAAAGCCATTGTATCTACGTCTGCCAATATCAGCGGACAGCCTGCACCGGCCGTGTTCAGTGAAATCACGGAAGAAATCAAGCAGGCGGTGGATTATGTGGTGGATTACCGTCGGGAAGAAACCGGTCACCCCAAACCGTCCAGTATTGTCAAATTAGGCAAAGGGGGCGTGGTAAAAATTATTAGAGAATAAATTTTTTCTTTCATGAAAGTTGTAGACGAGAAGAACAGCTTGCTCCAGGGCTTTCTCCGTTGGAGGGAGAGACATATAAAGGACAAGCAGTTTGTATTGATTTTAAGCTTTTTAGTCGGAATCTGCACGGCGCTGGCCGCTTGTCTGTTGAAGTTCCTGGTAGAGTATATCAAGGAGTTCCTGACAGAAAACTTTGATTCTACAGGAGTAAACTGGTTGTACTTGGTGTATCCGGTGGTAGGTATCTTCCTGACCGGACTGTTCATTCGAAAAGTGGTGCGTGACGACATCAGTCATGGTGTGACCAAAATTCTGTATGCCATTTCGCGTAAGCAAAGCCGTATCAAGCGGCATAATGTATGGTCTTCCGTTTTTGCTTCGGCCATTACCATCGGTTGTGGTGGATCGGTCGGTGCCGAAGCGCCGATTGTGCTGACCGGTTCTGCCATTGGTTCGAATTTGGGCAGTATTTTCCGTATGGACCACAAGACGCTGATGCTGCTGGTGGGATGTGGAGCCGCTGGAGCGGTTTCGGGTATCTTCAAGGCACCGATTGCCGGTGTGGTCTTTACGCTGGAGGTACTGATGATTGACCTGACCATGGCTTCTTTGCTTCCCTTGCTGATTACCAGTGTGACGGCAGCTTCTGTTTCTTATCTGCTCACAGGTACGGAAGCCATGTTCCAGTTTCACCTGGATTATCCGTTCTCTTTGGAACGTATTCCGTATGCCATTGCATTGGGCATTTTCTGTGGACTGGTGGCCTGGTATTTTACCCGTTCCATGAACTGGATTGAGAATATTTTCCGCCGTTATAGTAATCCGTATGTGAAATTCCTGATTGGAGGAGCCATGCTGAGTATATTGATTTTTCTGTTCCCGCCGTTGTATGGTGAAGGTTATGACACCATTTCCCTGTTGCTCAATGGACGGTCGAATGCCGAATGGGACACGGTAATGAATAACTCTCTTTTCTACGGAAATTCACAGCTGTTGGTGGTGTATTTGCTGTTGATTATCTTGTTTAAGGTATTTGCCTCGAGTGCGACCAACGGTGGTGGCGGTTGCGGTGGTATTTTTGCACCGAGCTTGTTCCTGGGATGTATTGCCGGCTTTGTGTTCTCTTATGTGTGCAATGAGTTCCAGTTGGGAGGTACATACATTCCGGAAAAGAACTTTGCCCTGATGGGAATGGCGGGACTGATGTCGGGCGTCATGCATGCCCCTTTGACCGGAGTCTTCCTGATAGCCGAGCTGACCGGTGGATACGGTTTGTTCCTGCCGCTGATGATTGTGTCGGTCTGCGCGTACCTTACTATTATCGTGTTCGAGCCGCACAGTATCTATTCTATGCGTTTGGCGAAGAGTGGAGAACTGATTACGCATCATAAAGATAAGGCGGCTTTGACCATGATGAGCATGGAAACTGTCATTGAAACAGATTTCCAGGTGGTTCGTCCGGATATGGATTTGGCGGAGATGGTGAAGGCCATTTCGAAATCCGGCCGTAATCTGTTCCCGGTGGTAGATGTACGCAATGAATTGATTGGATTGGTAATACTGAACGACATTCGCAATATCATGTTCCGTCAGGAATTGTATCACAAATACCGGGTAGAGAATTTTATGGTCACTCCAAAAGCCTGCATTATTACGACAGATTCAATGGAAGACGTGATGGATAAGTTTGATAAGACGGGCTCCTGGAATTTGCCGGTGGTAGACGAAGACAACAAGTATATCGGTTTTGTATCCAAATCGCGCATCCTTTCTACTTATCGTCAGGTGATGGTGGATTTTTCAGCAGAATAAACAACGAAAAGAAATATGGAGAAGAAAGATTTACGAATTGTATATATGGGCACTCCTGAATTTGCCGTGGAGAGTTTGAAACGGCTGGTGGAAGGAGGCTATCAGGTGGTGGGGGTCATCACCATGCCCGACAAGCCGATGGGACGGCATGGCAGCGTGCTTCAGCCGAGCCCGGTGAAACAGTATGCCGTGTCGCAAGGATTGAAGGTACTTCAGCCGGAAAAGCTGAAGGATGAGAATTTCCTGGCCGAGCTGAGAGACTTGAAAGCAGACTTGCAGATTGTGGTAGCTTTCCGTATGCTGCCGGAGGTGGTATGGAACATGCCGCGTTTGGGTACATTCAATCTGCATGCCTCTTTGCTTCCGCAGTATCGTGGCGCAGCTCCTATCAACTGGACGGTAATCAATGGTGAAACAGAAACAGGTATTACTACTTTCTTCCTGAAGCATGAGATTGATACGGGTGAGATTATTGATCAGGTACGTGTGCCCATTGCGGATACGGATAATGTGGAGATTGTGTACGACAAGCTGATGCACTTAGGGGGAGACCTGGTGGTGAAGACAGTGGATGCCATTCTGGAAGGAAATGTGAAGACCATTCCACAGGAACAGTTGGCTGCTGCTACGGAACTTCGTCCGGCTCCTAAAATCTTCAAGGAAACTTGTCGTATAGACTGGCAGGCCGGAGTGAAAAAGGTATATGATTTTGTACGTGGTCTTTCTCCATATCCTGCTGCATGGACGAAATTGCATCAGGGTGATGCTGCTCCGTTGGCATTGAAGATTTTTGAAACGGAGAAAGTCTTTGTCGCACATAATCTGAAGCCCGGTAGCATTGTAACCGATAAGAAGACATGTTTTCAGATTGCTTCTACTGACGGGTTTGTCAAAGTGCTGTCTTTGCAGCTGGCAGGTAAGAAACGAATGGAGGTAGCTGACTTCCTTCGCGGGTACCGCCACGTGGAAAATTCCTTTGTAGAATAAAGAATATGGCAATATTTATTTGTGCAGGGTGACGGTATGTATATCGTCGCCCTCTTTAATTTTATATAGAATGCGGAAACCCTTGAAAGCAGAGTCCTGATATTGCGGAATGCTGGAAAGCGTAAAGGAAACTACTCCCCAATAGGAGTTGATTTGCAAGTCTGCTCCCGGGTTATGGCGTAACTCTACCGGCAGCAATCCATTTTCATCCAGATGGGCATTTTGTGGAACCAGTAAACTGATACGATGGCTGATGTTGCTGTTATTTCCTCCAATTTCATATTGGATATTTAGATGTTCTTTGCTGATACTGGAAGAAGTAATGCATATCGGGGCTGTGCCGAATATATCATTGATTGATTCAACTGTTTCTTCAGGAGTTATACAATCAGCATCTTTTGTCAGTACTTTGTAAAGGCTGATGATTTCTACTTTCTTAGCTTCAGAATTATTGTTTTGTTTATTTTTATCAAGAAATAAAACTTCTAGTAAAACTCTTTGGCCTAAGATGTTCACTTTGTTGTCTGTAAAGATATGGGTGTTAACGGGAAGTAAAGCACCATAAGTGTCAGAGTCTATTGTGAGTTGTTCGGTGTTTACTACAGTTCCCAATGTGGAAAAGCTGCCACTGCTTGAGGATAGTAGAAGTTGGTCTTCTTCTTCAACAGAACAAGAAGAAAAGTGTCCGTATAGTAGAAGTAAAAGTATGTATGTGATGTATTTTGTATATCTCATAATTTAGTTGGATTTTTCATGTAAATAAATGAAATGATTTTCGGATACTGCACCTTTTTTAGTTAAAAACATTTTAATGACGATTTTAATTAGAAAAAGGTGCAGTATTTTTGTGTATTCATCATTTATTAACCAAAGCACGATAAGCTGAATATGACAGAAGAAGAATTAGCGTCGAAATGCAAGCTGGCAGATAATCAGGCTCGCAAGGAGTTGTACGAGCTGTATGGCGGTTCGCTGATGGCTATTTGTCTTCGTTATATCGGGGACCGGGAGGCTGCAGAGGATGTGTTACATGATGGGTTTGTCCGGATATTCCAATCAATTGGGCAGTTTACTTATCAAGGTGTAGGTTCTTTAAAAGCTTGGCTTTCGCGTGTGATGGTCAATGAAGCGTTGGGGCATTTGCGAAAACGCAATCAACTGGCTCAGCAGGAAGTTTTGATGGAGCAGTTGCCTGATACGGAAGAGGATGATGAGGGAGTGGGTGATATTCCTCAAGCTGAATTGATGAAAATGATTGCTGGACTTCCCGATGGGTATCGTACGGTATTCAACTTATATGTGTTTGAAGATAAAAGTCATAAGGAAATTGCGCAGATGCTGGGAATAACTGAGCATACTTCTTCTTCTCAGTTTTATCGTGCAAAGACTTTATTGGCAAAGAAAATAAATGAATATAGAAAGAAATTATAGGCAATGAAGAGCGAGAAAGAATGGATAGATAATTTACGTAACCAGATGGAGGGCTATTCTGAACCTCTTCCTGAGGGGCTTTGGGATAAGTTGTCCAAGGAACTGGAGGAACCTAAAGTTCCGAAGGTAATTCCTCTATGGAAACGTTGGCAAGTGGCTGCGGCGGTGCTGGTGCTGCTGGTGTCTTCACTGACATATTGGTTCTGGTCTTTTCCGCAGGCTGATTTTCGTAATCAGGAACTGGCCGTAAAGGTGAAGGATACTCCTTTGCCAGAGTATGTGCCTCTTCAAGAGGAGCGGATGGCAGAAACTGAGCTTGTAGAAACATCTTCTGAAAAATCAGTCTCTCTCTTAGCTCATACTCCGCTTATACAGTCTGTGGAGAATAAAGAAGAGGTAGATCCAGTTTCTGCTATTTCGGAAATGGATCAGGAAGAACCTGAAGAAGTGGCGAAAGAGAATGTGAATGTAGAACAAGAGGTTACCAGAACACCAACAGAACGAAGCAGAAGCATGAAAGAAAATCGGGCAGCTGATCGTGAACGTATGGAACGTAATGCCATGGCACTGAAAAATAAGTCGGATAAGTCTTCTGGATTCTCGGTTGGAGTTGGAGCAGGCAATACGCCTTATAGCTCGTTGAATACATTTGATGGAATGGGTAGTTTTGTGGCTCGTTCGGCTTATTATACTTCTTCTGATTTGAATATGTCTCCAATAAGTAATGGAGGACTGGCTTACAGTCAGGTCTTGTTGGAGAATGCGATACAAACTCCTCAGACGAGTGTGAAGCATCATATGCCTGTCACGGTGGGGCTGACAGTTGCCTGGCATTTTCATAAAGACTGGGCATTGGAAACAGGATTAAATTATACACTTTTATCTTCAGATATTTATTCCGGTTCCAAATCGTATGTGGAAGAGACCCAGAAATTGCATTATGTGGGTATACCGGTAAAACTGCATCGTTCTATTTGGAAAAATAGCTGGCTCTCTGTATATGCGTCTGCCGGAGGAGTAATGGAGAAATGTGTATCAGGTAAGCTGGAAACTGTTACCGTGACGAATGGAGGTAATCGTACGTCTGAGAACACATCATTGGATGTGGATCCGCTTCAGTGGTCAGTGACTGCAGCAGCCGGAGCGCAAGTGAATTTTACCTCACGTTTTGGATTATATGTAGAGCCCGGAATTGCATATTATTTTGATGACCATAGCGGAGTAGAAACCATACGAAAAGAACACCCTCTTAATTTTAATTTGCAGTTAGGCTTACGCTTCAATGTGACCAAATAAGTTTTTATAGTTGATTTATTAGAAAAGATGCTTATCTTTGTTGAAAAGAATCTGATTAACTAAAATAAATCGATGGAAAAAATTATGGTAGCTCCTTCCTTGCTCTCTGCAAATTTTGCTGATTTGAAGAGTGACTTGGAAAAAATAAATCAAAGTGAGGCGGACTGGTTGCATCTGGACATTATGGACGGTGTGTTTGTGCCCAATATTTCATTTGGTTTTCCTGTATTAAAATATGTGGCTGAAATTAGTCAGAAGCCGTTGGATGTGCATCTGATGATTGTGCAGCCGGAAAAATTTATTCGTGAAGTAAAGAATTTGGGAGCCATGATGATGAATGTACACTATGAAGCTTGTCCTTATCTGCATCGCGTTATCCAGCAGATTAAGGAAGCTGGAATGAAGGCGGGAGTTACGCTGAATCCGGCTACTCCGATATCTGTATTGGAGGATATTATCACAGAGGTGGATATGGTGTTGCTGATGAGTGTCAATCCAGGATTCGGTGGCCAGAAATTTATTCCTAATACATTTAAAAAGATTGCGCAGCTTCGCGAAATGATAACGCGTAACGGGGCTTCTGCCCTTATCGAGGTGGATGGAGGTGTTAATCAGGAAAATGCCCCTCTTCTGCGGCGCGCTGGAGCAGATGTGCTGGTGGCCGGCAGTTCTGTATTTAATTCTCCAGACATGATTAAAGCTATTCAGCAATTGAAATATGTGGAGTAAGTATTGGGAGCCTTGCATTCTTTAATAGCATACCCATTGTTCCGGTTGACTATTTGTCTGGCAACCGGAATTTTTTTATTCGACACATTGTGGCCGGAAAATTTTTCATGGTCATATTGGGTTGCGATATGGTTACTTTTGGTTATTGTTTGCGGAGGAGTGTTTTGGTTTTCCCGATGGAGATGGCGCTGGCTCTTTGGAGTGATGGCTGGCATGGCTTTTTTCTTATGGGGAGGAATATCGGTAGTCCATCAAAGAGAAACAGTGCAATATGATTGGGATGGAGAGCCTGCTATATATAAAGGTATAGTGGAAAGTGTGCCGGAAGTCAGGGGGAAAACATTTCGGGCGGAAGTGCGTGTAGATGTCCAACGGTTGTCAAACGGAAACTGGAAAAGAATAGACCGGAATATTCTTTTGTCATGGATGCCGGATTCTTTATCAAAACCTTTGGCTTGTGGAGACAGTGTGTGTTTTTATGCAAAAGTTTCGTATCCTTTTTCTGGGAAAGAACTGACAAGATTCGATTACGGTGACTATCTTTTACGAAAGAGTATTAGCGGAACGGCTTTGGCTTATGCCGGGAATTGGCGTTGTACGGGAAAACCTCGTTCATTATCTGTCAGCCAGTTGGCAAAGGTATGTCAACAACAGGTTGTGGATGTATATCGGAGTTGGGGATTTGATCAGGACGTGCAGGCTGTAGTATCGGCGTTGACTATTGGGGAGAAAACGGATTTGACTCCTGAATTAAAAGCAATGTATAGTGCAGCTGGGGTCAGTCATGTATTAGCGTTATCAGGACTGCATGTGGGTATTCTTTCGTGTATTCTTTTGTGGTTGTTTTATCCGTTGACTTATTTAAAGCATGGGCGTAAGATTTTAGCTTTTCTGGTAGTCTGTTTGTTATGGCTTTTTGCCTTTATTTCCGGGCTAAGTTCGTCGGTGGTACGTGCAGTAGTAATGTATAGTTTATATACTTTTGCTTCATTTTGTTCAGAGGAGCGTTTTTCGGGTATGCATTCCTTGGTGTTGGCTGCTTTTCTGATGTTGATATATAATCCGTTTTTTCTTTTTGATATAAGTTTTCAACTCTCGTTTACAGCTGTCTTTTCTATTTTGGCGTTTTATCCTTTGTTTTCACGTTGGTTATGCATAAAAAATTGTGTGTTGCGTTATGTGTGGAACACACTCAGCCTATCTATCTCGGCTCAGTTAGGTACGCTACCTTTTATTCTGTATTATTTCGGAAGTTTTCCGACTTATTTTCTACTGGCCAATCTGGTTGTTGTTATATTGGCAGGTGGAATACTGATGTTGACGCTGGTTGCATTATGTGTAGCTTCCGTACCTATGGTAGGAAGTACGGTGATGACCTTATTGGAATGGTGTACATCGGTTTTGAATGAATCCACCCGGTGGGTTCAGCAACTGGACGGGTCTCAGATTACTTCTGTTTATTTATCCTCTTCTCAGGCCTGTCTGCTGACTGCGGTAATTATTTGCTTCTATTTATGCTGGGCATCCGGTATACACCGTAAGGCTTCTGACTGGATTCGTTTACTGATGGTTTGCAATCTGTTTGTAGTGGTGTCTTGTGTGGAATATACAGGTGAAGCTCCGGAACAGTTGTACTTTTTCCGCTCGGAAGTATACACCCGTAAAAGAGATTGTGTTTCTACTCATCGCTCTGAAACGGGATTGCTATGTATCAGAAATGTGCATATTGCAGTACTGGATGATGCTCGCTGGAGAACATGTGAGTCTTCATTACGTTTACCTTTGGAATATGCATATATCTGTAGGGGATTTAAGGGGAGTCTTTCACAGTTGGACAAACTGTTTGTTATTCGGCAGGTTATTTTGGACAGTTCATTGAGTGATGCTTTCCGAGAAAAGCTTATAAGGGAATGTCAATTACTTAAAATATCTTATACAGACCTTTCTATTCACGGTTCTTATTCTGTTGTGCTGTAGTTTCTAAAAATAAATTTGTACTTTTGCTCCTTTCAAAAGTGTAAGTTTAAGAAAAAGAATATGTTGTCAAAAGTAATTCTTCAGGCCCATATTGATAAAGTTGAGACTTATTTTGAACGGGCTGATAAAGTGGTGATTGTGACTCACGTTTCTCCTGACGGAGATGCGTTGGGTTCTTCGTTGGGCTTGTATCATTTTTTGTCTGTACATGACAAGACTGTAAATGTAATTGTGCCTAATGCGTTTCCTGACTTTTTACGATGGATGCCTGGAGCAAAAGATATTATCCGTTATGATAAATATGCTGAGTTTGCCGATAAACTGATTGCAGAAGCAGACGTGATTTGTTGTCTTGATTTTAATGCCTTGTCTCGTATTGACCAGATGGCAGAAGCCGTCAGAACAGCTCAAGGGAGAAAGGTCATGATTGACCATCATTTGAATCCGGAACCATTCTGTAGGGTGACTATTTCACATCCGGAAATATCTTCTACTTCAGAATTGATTTTTAGGCTGATATGCCGTCTGGGATGTTTTGATGACATTACATTGGAAGGAGCAGAATGTATTTATACCGGAATGATGACGGATACGGGAGGTTTTACTTATAATTCCAATAACCGTGAAATTTATTTCATTATAAGTGAACTGCTGTCTAAAGGCATTGATAAGGATGATATTTATCGTAAAGTATTCAATACATATTCAGAAGGTCGTCTTCGTTTGATGGGGTATGTGCTTTATGAAAAAATGCAAGTATATCCTCAGTTCCGTGCGGCTTTAATCTGTCTGTCAAAGGAAGAGCAGGGTAGATTCCGTTACGTGAAAGGAGATACGGAAGGATTCGTAAATATTCCTCTTCAGATGAAGGGAATCTGCTTTTCGGTATTCTTGCGTGAAGATACGGAAAAGAATATGATTAAGGTTTCACTTCGCTCGGTTGGGGCTTTCCCATGTAATCAGGTTGCGACAGAATTCTTTAACGGAGGGGGGCATTTGAATGCTTCTGGAGGAGAGTTTTATGGTACAATGGATGAGGCTGTGGATTTATTTAAGCAGGCCTTGGTGAAATATGAGAGTTTGTTATTGAAAAATTAGTGAGAAATTTTTATTCTTGAACAATATTAGACATAATTGGACAAAATAGGAAGGATGTTTTATAGACATTTTACTACATTTGCCCGTGTAAACATGCTTATTAAGATGAAAAAGAATTATTTGCTGTGGGCTGTAACTGCCCTGATAATGCTGGCGCTGCAAAGTTGTAATAACGGAAAGACATATGCTGAAATGAAAGAAGAGGAGGCAGATGCCATTAATAAGTACATTTTGGAAAATGACATAAAAGTTATTTCTGAGGCTGATTTTGCTGCACAGGATTCTACGACGAAAGAAAATGAATATGTGTTGTTGGACGAAAGTGGAGTCTATATGCATGTGGATAATCGAGGAGCTGGTCAGGCTGTGTTGGGAGATGGAACCTATGATATGGTAGCCCGTTTTGTGGAAGTGGCACTCCAGACGCGCACTGATTTAGGTATGACAGCTGGAGATACTTTGCTGGCTAATTTTCACGTAGCCAATCCTTCTTATACAATCAAGGGCGAGGATTTTAAACTGACAATTAGCGGTGATTCTTATTCGGCTTCGTTTACTCGTAATGATTCTTATAGTATGTATGGCATGTATAAAACAGTAGCTGTTCCTTCTGGGTGGTTGATTCCGCTGCGTTATCTGAAACCGGGAAGAACAAATGATGCAGAGAAAATAGCACGTGTGAAATTGATTGTGCCGCATAGTGAAGGTACTTCTTCGGCTACTCAGTCCGTATATCCATGTTTTTATGAATTGACCTATAACATGACAAGATAACCTAAATAATTAAAAACCTTTATTTATGACACTTATTAAATCTATTTCCGGAATTCGTGGCACTATAGGTGGCCATGCCGGCGAAGGATTGAATCCTTTGGACATCGTGAAATTCACTTCAGCGTATGCTACATTGATTCGTAAGACTACGACCAATAAATCAAATAAGATTGTAGTAGGCCGTGATGCGCGTATCTCTGGTGAGATGGTGAAGAATGTGGTTTGCGGAACGTTGATGGGAATGGGATTCGATGTAGTAAATATCGGATTGGCTTCTACTCCGACTACAGAACTTGCAGTAACTATGGAAGGTGCATGTGGTGGTATCATTCTGACAGCCAGCCATAATCCGAGACAATGGAATGCCTTGAAGTTGTTGAATGAGCATGGTGAATTCCTGAATGCGGCCGAAGGTAATGAGGTTTTGCGTATTGCTGCTGCAGAAGAATTTGAATTTGCAGATATCGAACATATTGGTAAGTATCGTGAAGATAATACATACAACCAGAAACATATTGACAGCGTATTGGCATTGAAACTGGTAGACGTAGAAGCTATCCGTAAGGCTAATTTCCGCGTGGCAATTGATTGTGTGAACTCTGTAGGTGGTGTAGTACTGCCTCAGTTGTTGGAGCAGCTGGGCGTACAGCATGTGGAAAAGTTGTATTGCGAACCGACTGGCGACTTCCAGCATAATCCAGAACCTCTGGAAAAGAACTTGGGTGACATCATGGGCTTGATGAAGAAAGGTACTTGTGATGTAGCCTTTGTGGTAGACCCTGACGTAGACCGTCTGGCTATTATCTGTGAAAATGGAGCTATGTATGGTGAAGAATATACGCTGGTAACAGTAGCTGATTATGTATTGAAGCATACTCCGGGAAATACAGTTTCTAACTTGAGTTCTACTCGTGCGTTGCGTGACGTCACTCGCAAATATGGCATGGAATACAATGCTTCTGCAGTGGGTGAAGTAAATGTAGTAACCAAGATGAAAGCTACTAATGCGGTTATCGGTGGTGAAGGTAATGGTGGAGTGATTTATCCGGAATCTCACTACGGACGTGATGCATTGGTGGGTATTGCTTTGTTCTTGAGTCATCTGGCACACGAAGGAAAGAAAGTAAGCGAATTGCGTGCTACTTTTCCTAACTATTTCATTGCGAAGAATCGTATTGATCTGACTCCGGAAACAGATGTAGATGCTATTTTGGCGAAGGTAAAAGAACTTTACAAGAATGAAGAAATCAATGACATTGACGGTGTGAAGATTGATTTCCCTGATAAGTGGGTTCACCTGCGTAAGAGTAACACAGAACCGATTATTCGTGTATACTCAGAAGCTTCTACAATGGAAGCTGCTGATGAAATCGGTAAGCAGATTATGGACATTGTATACAGTCTGGCTAAATAAGAGAGGCGTTAGCGCATTCTTCTGAAAATAAAATGAATTCCGGAATGAAATAAAGCGGTTAGCTGGTTTTCATTCCGGAATTTTTTTTGTGAATGTGTGATAGAGAAAATGTGTGTAGGGTTATTCCTTTTCAGATTCTTCTGAAGGGATGGGGATTAATTCTGAATGTAATGCTGATTCTTTTTGTGGTGAAAGAATAGGGGACGAGTTTTCTTCTGACGAGAAACCAGCATGGAATAATGCGTAAAAGAAGGGCAGAATAACTTTTTGAGTTTCCATAATGCGTTGTTTTTAGGGATTTATAATGAAAACGCCAAAATATGAATATCCCCCTATCTGAAAAGTGTTAAATAATCTAATCGTCTACCCATAACAGGTCGCTCATAATTCCATCAGAAATAAATATCCCTTTTTCTGTGAGCTTCATGACGTGATTGTCGAGTGTCAGGAATCCTTGTTTCAGATGGGGAGAAGCCATGCGCATGCAATAATCGAATAAGGTTTCTCCAAATGTCTCTTTCAGTATATGGGTGGGGATACCGTAAGCAGTGCGCAGACGGGTAATAATAAAGTCATTATAGCGTGTATACAGATCAAGCTCTTCCTTTTCCTGATAAGGTGTTCCTTTTTGAATACCTTGTATATACTGAGAAAGAGAAGCTACGTTCCATTGTCTGGAAGTCCCGTCGTACGAATGGGCAGAAGGACCGCAGCCCAGGTATTTTTTGCCTGTCCAGTAACTGGAGTTGTGACGTGAATGGAATCCCGGGAGACAGAAATTGGATATTTCATAATGTTCATATCCGTTGCTCTTGAGGGTATGTATCAACTCCTTGAATAAGGAGACACTTAAATCTTCATCCGTTTCTTCCACTTGATGTGCTTCTTTCAAATTCCATAAAGGAGTGCCTTCTTCATAAATCAGATGATAGGCTGAAATATGCTCCGGATACATCTGAAGGGCTGTTTGAAGGTCTTTCTGCCAATCTTCTAATGTTTCTCCAGGCAGTCCGTACATCAAGTCGATACTGATATTCTGAAAACCAACTTCTCGGCAATGTTGGTATGCTTGTTGAGCCTGAGCAGCCGTGTGCCGGCGGTGAAGCAGACGAAGAGTGTCTTCCTTGAAGGTTTGTATGCCCATGCTTAATCGGTTAAACGGGAGGGTACGCAACATGGCTATGTATTCAGGTGTCAGATCGTCGGGATTTGCTTCAATTGTAATTTCGGCTTCCGGATTTACAGTATATATCTTATAGATGGTTTCAAAAAGCTGAATGAAATCTTTTCCTTCTAATTGTGAAGGCGTACCTCCACCAAAGTAGATGGTGTCAATAATTTCTCCATCCAGATAGGCTTTCCGCAACTCAAGTTCTTTGGACAGAGCCTGTACGTATGTGCTTTTTTTATCATTTTCTGTTGTAGAAAAGAAGTCGCAGTAAATGCAACGTCGTTTGCAAAAAGGGATATGAAGATAGATTCCAGCCATAATTAATCTACTGTAAGAAGTTGTTTTACGGGTGTAAAGATACGGATAATTTATGGGAGGAAAGAAGGAATACAGATTTTGTATGTCTGAAAACATAGTTTAGTAACACGAAACTTTTTATTGTTTTTCTGAATTATAATCTCTAATTTGCGCTTCGTTAAAAAATAAGAGATATGAAAAGCATATCCTTTCGTTACTAAACTAAATCTTGAAATACCATGAAAGTATATCAAACAAACGAAATCAAGAACATTGCCCTTCTCGGTAATGATGGCTCAGGTAAAACCACTCTCACAGAAGCTTTGCTCTATGAGAGTGGTATTATAAAACGTCGCGGAAGAATTACTGCCAAGAATACGGTGAGTGATTATTTCCCGGTAGAGCAGGAATACGGATATTCGGTATTTTCTACTGTATATCATGTAGAATGGAACGGAAAGAAGTTGAATATTATCGACTGTCCGGGAAGTGATGACTTCGTGGGAGCTGCCATTACCGCATTGAATGTGACTGATACAGCCATTTTGTTGTTGAACGGGCAATATGGTCCGGAAGTGGGTACACAGAATCACTTCCGTTATACTGAAAAACTGGGTAAGCCGGTGATTTTCCTGGTAAACCAGTTGGATAGTGAAAAATGCGATTTTGACCATGTGCTTGAACAGTTGAAAGAGAATTATGGTTCTAAAGTTGTTCCGGTTCAGTATCCGCTTAGTACAGGACCCGACTTCAATTCGTTGATTGATGTACTTTTAATGAAGAAATATTCTTGGGGACCGGACGGCGGTGCTCCAACCATTGAAGACATTCCGGCAGAAGAAATGGAAAAAGCGCAGGAATGGCATAAGACGCTGGTGGAAGCTGCGGCTGAACACGACGAGAGCCTGATGGAAAAATTCTTTGAATCTGAATCGCTGACAGAAGATGAAATGCGTGAAGGTATTCGTAAGGGATTGGCTGCCAGAGGTATGTTCCCGGTATTCTGTGTATGTGCAGGTAAGGACATGGGCGTGCGTCGCTTGATGGAATTCTTGGGCAATGTGGTACCGTTCGTGGATGAAATGCCGGTAGTTCACAATACACGTGGTGTTCCTGTTCCTCCCGATCCGAATGGTCCTACTTCACTTTACTTCTTTAAGACAGCTGTGGAACCTCATATCGGAGATGTACAGTACTTTAAAGTAATGAGTGGTGTGGTGCATGAAGGCGATGATTTGAGCAACGCAGACAGAGGTTCGAAAGAACGTATGGCACAGCTTTATGTATGTGCAGGTGCCAACCGTGAAAAAGTGGATGAACTGCGTGCGGGAGATATTGGCTGTACAGTAAAATTGAAAGATGTGAAGACGGGCAATACCTTGAATGGCAAGGATTGTGAGAACCGATTCAATTTCATTAAATATCCGAATCCGAAGTATACGAGAGCTATCAAGCCGGTAAATGAAGCCGACACAGAAAAGATGATGGCGGTATTGAACCGTATGCGTGAAGAAGACCCGACTTGGATTGTTGAACAGTCTAAGGAATTGCGTCAGATTCTGGTACACGGTCAGGGAGAATTCCATTTGCGTACATTGAAATGGCGTCTGGAAAACAACGAAAAGTTGCAGATTCAGTTCTATGAACCTAAGATTCCATATCGTGAAACAATTACTAAGTCGGCTCGTGCAGACTATCGTCATAAGAAACAGTCGGGTGGTGCCGGACAGTTTGGTGAAGTTCACTTGATTGTAGAACCTTATTATGAGGGTATGCCTGCTCCGGAAGTGTACAAGTTCAACGGTCAGGAGTATAAGATGAACGTGAAGGGTACGGAAGTAATTGACTTGGAATGGGGTGGTAAACTCGTGTTTGTCAACAGTGTAGTTGGTGGAGCAATTGATGCTCGTTTCATGCCAGCTATTTTGAAAGGAATCATGAGTCGTATGGAACAAGGACCGCTGACTGGTTCGTATGCACGTGATGTACGTGTTATTGTGTACGACGGTAAGATGCACCCGGTAGATTCGAATGAAATTTCCTTCATGCTGGCTGGTCGCCATGCGTTTAGTGAAGCATTTAAGAATGCAAGTCCGAAGATTTTGGAACCGATTTATGATGTGGAAGTATTCGCTCCGAGTGACAAGTTGGGTGACGTGATGAGTGACATGCAAGGTCGTCGCGGTATGATTATGGGTATGACCAGTGAAAAAGGATATGAAAAGTTGAGCGCTAAAGTTCCATTGAAAGAAATGTCGAATTACTCTACAGCTTTGAGTTCATTGACTGGAGGTCGTGCTTCATTCATTATGAAATTTGCCAGCTATGAACTGGTTCCGACGGATGTACAGACCAAGCTGATGAAGGAATTTGAAGAGCAAGAAAAGGACGAAGCATAATATTAGTTGTGATTTTTATAGATAAAAAAGCCGTGTTTCTTAAAAAGCACGGCTTTTTTTGTTTAACTTAGCTTAAACAAAACCCTCTGTTTATTTGTTATTAATCTAAAATTCTATTATTTTTGTAATGTATAGGTGCTTAAAATAATAGATAGTGAAGATTTTATTAGGTAAAATTTGATTTATGGTTAATATGCGACAAAATCTTATTTAAAGCTTGTTAATCTATTAGCGTCGTATTTGTCAGGTTGTTAAATTTGTCCATATGAAAAAATCGACTATTTGGATATTAGGAGTTGTAATGGGACTGTCTTTCTTGAGCTTGCTCTATTTGCAGGTAAGCTATATTGAGGAGATGGTCAAAATGCGGCGTAGTCAGTTTGAAGAGAATGTAAACCGCAGTTTGGGAAAGGCTGTGCATAACTTGGAACTGGTTGAAACAAAAAAATATTTGGAGAAGGATGTAGCGGCACAAGAACGTGCTGCGTTGTTGTCCAGGCAATACCAGGAAAAGAATGAAGCCGGTGAAAATGTGGTAGAACATCATCAGTATACGATTACGGCACCTGATGGCTCTACTTACTCTACTTTTGAGTTGAAGACTATTATGAATCGGCCATCAAATGTGCCGAAGGTGGTCATCTCTACAGGAAGAACTATTCCGCAGACATCACGTGCATTGCAGGAGGTCCTTAAAGAACGTTATGTATATCAACGTGCATTGCTGGATGAGGTAGTGTACAATATTCTTTATACGGCAAATGACAAGCCTTTGAAAGAAAGAGTCAACTTTAAACAGCTTGATCATTTTCTGAAAACAGAACTATTTAATAATGGTATCGATATTCCCTATCACTTTTCGGTGACAGACCGGGATGGGAAAGAAGTGTACCGTTGTTCGGATTATGTGCATGACGATGAAAAAATCTACTCTCGTTTGCTCTTTGAAAAAGATCCTCCTGCGAAGATGGGCTTTGTGAATATTTTCTTCCCCACACTGGATAATTACATATTCAGTTCTGTGAAGTTTATGATTCCGTCTATCATCTTTACAGTCGTGTTGTTGATTACGTTCATTTTTACGATCTATATTATTTTCCGTCAAAAACGGTTGACTGAAATTAAGAATGATTTCATCAATAATATGACGCATGAGTTTAAAACTCCGATTTCTACCATATCATTGGCTGCTCAAATGCTGAATGATCCGGCTGTAGGTAAGTCGCCTGTAATGTTTAAGCATATATCAGGAGTTATTAATGATGAAACAAAACGTTTGCGTTTTCAGGTAGAAAAGGTGTTGCAGATGTCTATGTTTGAAAGGCAGAGTGTAACACTTAAGAAAAAGGAGATTGACGCGCATGAATTGATCAATGGAGTTGTGAATACTTTCCGTTTGAAAGTAGAGAAAAACAATGGTACGTTAGAGGCGGAATTAAATGCGCAGGATCCGGTGATTTTTGTGGATGAGATGCATTTCACCAATGTGGTATTCAATTTATTAGATAATGCGGTGAAGTATAAGAGTCCGGATCGTGACATTGCATTGAAAATCCGTACGTGGAATGAAAGTGGAAAACTATGTATTTCTATTGAGGATAACGGTATCGGGATTAAAAAAGAAAATTTGAAAAAGATATTCGACAAGTTCTATCGGGTTCATACCGGAAACTTGCATGATGTGAAAGGTTTTGGACTTGGCTTGGCTTATGTGAAAAAAATAATCGCAGATCATAAGGGCTCTATCCGGGCTGAAAGCGAATTGAATGTAGGAACAAAATTTATAATTACTATACCATTATTTAAAGAAGAATAAGATATGGACGACAAATTGCGTATTTTGCTGTGCGAAGATGATGAGAATCTTGGCATGCTTTTGAGAGAATATTTGCAGGCAAAAGGTTACAATGCTGATCTTTTCCCAGATGGAGAAGTTGGATTCAAGGCTTTTCTGAAGAGTAAATATGATTTGGTAGTAACTGACGTGATGATGCCTAGAAAGGATGGTTTTACTTTGGCGCAAGAGATTCGTCAGGCAAATGCAGAAGTTCCTATTATTTTCTTGACTGCTAAAACGCTGAAAGAAGATATTCTGGAAGGATTTAAGATTGGTGCGGATGATTATATTACGAAGCCTTTCAGTATGGAAGAGCTGACATTCCGTATTGAAGCTATCTTGCGTCGTGTACGTGGAAAACGTAACCGTGAAAGTACAGTGTACAAGATTGGTCGTTTTACCTTTGATACTCAGAAACAGATTTTGTCAATTGGTGACAAACAGACTAAGTTGACTACAAAAGAATCTGAATTGTTAGGCTTACTTTGTGCACATGCAAATGAAATTCTTCAGAGAGATTTTGCATTGAAAACTATCTGGATTGATGACAATTACTTCAATGCAAGAAGCATGGATGTATATATTACAAAATTGCGTAAGCACCTGAAAGAAGATGATTCAATTGAAATTATCAATATTCACGGAAAGGGATATAAATTGATTACTCCGGAAGGTGAATAAAGACTTTTCGGAAGTGAGCAATAAAAAAGCCTGAATGTTTAATTCAGGCTTTTTTATTGCTGTTGATTGAAAAATCAATCTGTAATTCTTTTGTTCAGGATGATATATGAAATCAATCCGGCAACAACGAGTAACAAAGAAACTCCCAATACTGCGTTGTTGTTCACATTACCTGTTGCATAGCTTGCAATGAGAATCACAGCACCGATGATAACCAATATCACTCCTAAATTCTGTAATAAGCTTTTCATGTGTGTCTTCTTTTTTATGGTTTATTTATTCATGGTTACAAATTAAAGCATAATTCTTTTATCCGAAAAATTATTTCGTGAAAAAAAACGGAAATTTGAGCATATATGTAGGTCGTTTTATAAAAGCTTGACAAATGAAATGATTTTTATGTTTCTATTAAATGCCAGATAGGTAAAAAACTTCCGTTTTTTAGTCTTTTGTGTTATTGAAGATTTTTCGAAGTACTTCTTGACTAATTCTCAATTCTTCTAATGTTAGTCCGTGCAAAGCTTCTTTTAATGTCTTGTTGGCTATAAAGCGTGCTTTCTCCTCTAATTTTTTACCAGTTTCTGTCAGATGAATTTTATTGGTCCGACGGTCTTTTTTGTCTGATACACGTATGACTAGGTGCAGTTTTTCCATATTGTCGATCAGACGGGTCATACTGGGTTTGTCTTTAAAGGTTGCATTGCATAACTCTTGCTGGGTAACTCCGTCCTTTTCCCAAAGGTAGAGTAGCACGGTCCATTGCTCCGGTGTAATTTCCATGTCATTTAATCGGAAGTTCCGGCTCAGTTTTCTGTTAATGGCGGCCGATACTTTTCCGTTTAAAATGGCAAATATCAGCTGAATGTCAAAATTGAATTGTTCTATCATGTAATTATTGTTTAAACAACTTTGCAAATATACGACATTTCACCTATATATAAAGTAGGGAGAGGAGAGTTTGGAAGATAAATCTCTCTTTTTTAAGAATCTTTATTGCATAAATATATGAGAAGTCTTGGATTCTTAATTGAAAAGTCGTACCTTTGCCGCGCAAATAAAAAATCATTATTAATTAATTTAATTAACGAATAGTATGAATCAATACGAAACCGTTTTCATTTTAACTCCCGTTTTGTCTGATGTTCAGATGAAGGAAGCGGTAGAGAAGTTCAAAGCTATCCTTACTCAGGAAGGTGCGGAGATCATCAATGAAGAAAACTGGGGATTGAAAAAATTGGCTTACCCAATTCAGAAAAAATCTACAGGATTCTATCAACTGATTGAATTCAAAGCAGAACCGTCTGTAATCGAGAAGTTGGAAGTTAACTACCGTCGTGACGAACGTGTAATCCGTTTCTTGACTTTCAAGATGGATAAGTATGCTGCGGAATACGCTGCTAAGAGAAGAAATGTAAAATCAACTAAAAAGGAGGAAAACTAATCATGGCACAGCAACAATCAGAAATCAGATATTTAACTCCGCCTTCAGTAGACGTTAAGAAGAAAAAATACTGTCGTTTCAAAAAGAGCGGTATTAAGTACATCGACTACAAAGATCCTGAATTCTTGAAGAAATTCTTGAACGAACAGGGTAAAATCCTTCCGCGCCGTATTACAGGTACTTCATTGAAGTTCCAGCGTCGTATTGCGCAGGCTGTTAAGAGAGCTCGTCACTTGGCTTTGCTGCCTTTCGTAACTGATATGATGAAATAATAAAGGAGGAATAAGAATATGGAACTGATTTTGAAAGAAGACGTAGTTAACTTGGGCTACAAGAATGATATTGTAACCGTTAAGTCTGGTTATGGTCGTAACTATCTTATTCCGACAGGTAAAGCTGTGATTGCTTCTCCGGCTGCAAAGAAAATGCTGGCTGAAGAATTGAAACAGCGTGCTCACAAATTGGAGAAGATTAAGAAAGATGCTGAAGCTGTTGCAGAAACATTGAAGGGTGTTTCTTTGACTATCGCTACAAAGGTAAGTGCAACAGGTGTTATCTATGGTTCAGTAGGTAATATTCAGATTGCTGATGAATTGGCTAAGTTGGGTCACAACATCGATCGTAAGATTATCGTTGTTAAAGATAACGTAAAAGAAGTTGGACACTACAAAGCTGTGGTTAAACTTCACAAGGAAGTTTCTGTAGAAATTCCTTTCGAAGTAGTTGCAGAAGAAGCTTAATTTGTATCTGTAAATACTTTAATAAATCCCCCGAATGGACAATGATCTGTTCGGGGTTTTTTATTTGTATGGAATTGGAGAAATTGATCATAGTGACGACTGTGGCTTCGAGTCTTCTTTCTTTTAGTCTGTAAAAGTTTAGTAGTGAATGGAGGTATGATGTGAAAAAAAAGTGGAGTGAAGAATGGGGGCTGTTGCTTGAATAAGATAAATCTGGGGATAAAATATGTTTGTATGAGTGAGGAATAAGTGTGTGATAAAAATATAAGATAGGGTATTAGTAGTTAGCAAAAGGGTATAAAAAAAGTCTGTAGGCTGAGCTTACAGACTTTCAATTCTCTCTGATGTTCGAGATTATTCAGCTACTACTGCTGAGTCAGCGCTGACTGCAGCTGAATCGCAAGCTACTGCTGCTGAATCAACAACCGGAGCTGCTTCTTCAACTACTGCTACTGAATCTGAATCAGATGCAACTTCACTGTTAGCTGCTTTGTTTCCGCAAGAAGCGAAAGAAACTGCAGCAAATGCTACGAACAAGAATACTAATTTTTTCATTTTCTTTGCTTTTTAATCTGTAATACTTATGTTGTTTTCTTAAAACGTTGCAAAGATATAGACTTTTTCAATACGTTGTTCTCTTTTTAGTCACTTTTTTCAAAAAAAATATGTTTTATAACCTGTTTGCTTGAATTATAATATGTTGCAAAACATAATTTTTTCTTCGTATTCTGAGAAATTTCTTAAAAGATGAAGAAATATGTATAGAAGCAGTGAATAGAGGTTGCAAATTTAGAAACCCGTTTCAGAAATCGTGAATAATGTGTACCTTTGCAAACTTCTAAAATTGTAAAGAGATATGATTGATACAACTATTTTTCAGGATAAAGTAGCTGTTTATTATACGTTGGGCTGTAAGCTTAATTTTGCAGAAACCTCTTCTATCGGAAAAACGTTAAAGGAAGCAGGAGTTCGGACAGCCAGAAAAGGTGAAAAAGCAGATATTTGTGTGATTAATACCTGTTCGGTGACAGAAATGGCAGATAAAAAATGTCGGCAAGCCATTCATCGTCTTTCTCGTCAGCATCCTGATGCATTTATTGTGGTAACAGGCTGCTATGCTCAGCTGAAACCTGGGCAGGTGGCTGATATAGAAGGAGTGGATTTGGTATTAGGAGCAGAACAGAAGGGTGAGTTGATGAATTATTTAGGCAACTTGCAGAAACATACGTATGGAGAGGCTGTAGTTACTGCTACCAAAGATATTCGTACTTTTTCTCCTTCTTGTTCTCGTGGGGATCGTACCCGTTATTTCCTGAAGGTACAGGATGGATGTGATTATTTCTGCTCTTATTGTACCATTCCATTTGCACGAGGAAGAAGCCGTAATGGAAAGATAGAAGATTTGGTGGCACAAGCTCGCCAGGCAGCAGCTGAAGGAGGAAAAGAAATTGTGCTGACCGGAGTGAATATCGGTGATTTTGGAAAGTCAACGGGTGAAACCTTCTTTGATTTAGTGAAGGCTTTAGATGAAGTAGAAGGCATTGAGCGTTACCGTATTTCTTCTATCGAACCCAATCTTCTGACGGATGAAATCATTGAATATGTAGTTCAATCCCGTCGTTTCATGCCTCATTTCCATATTCCTTTGCAATCTGGATGCGATGAGGTGCTGAAGTTGATGCGCCGTCGTTATGATACGGCTTTGTTTGCAGCCAAGATTGCAAAGATAAAGTCTCTGATGCCTGATGCTTTTATTGGAGTAGATGTCATCGTGGGTACTCGCGGAGAGACTCCTGAATATTTTGAAAAAGCTTATGAGTTTATTAAGGGGTTGGATGTAACTCAGCTGCATGTGTTCAGTTACTCAGAACGTCCGGGAACTCAGGCTTTGAAAATTGATTATGTGGTTCCTGCTCAGGAAAAGCATGCCAGAAGCCAGCGTTTACTGGAGCTTTCAGGTGAAAAGACGAAAGCTTTCTATGCCCGTCATATTGGTGCAGAAGCAGAAGTGCTGATGGAGAAATCTAAAGCAGGTACACCCATGCACGGTTTTACGAAAAACTACATTCGGGTGGAACTGGCGCACGATGAAAAACTGGATAACCATCTGGTAAAAGTGCGTTTGGGTGATTTTAATGAAGACGGAACGTCGCTTAAAGGAACTATTTTATGATAAAGACAGCTGTAGTCATCTTAAACTGGAATGGGGAAGCCATGCTTCGCCAGTTCTTGCCCTCAGTGATTGCTTGTTCGCGTTTGGAGGGAACGGAAATTTATGTAGCCGACAATGCTTCCACGGATGCTTCGTGTGAGGTGGTAGAAAAAGAATTTCCTTCTGTCCATCTGATACGCCTGGACAAGAATTATGGTTTTGCCGATGGCTACAACTATGCTTTGCAGAAAATAGATGCGGAATACGTTGTCCTGCTCAACAGTGATGTAGAAGTGACGGAAGGATGGCTTCAGCCAATGGTCGATTATTTGGATACTCATCCGGAGACTGTGGCCTGTCAGCCCAAAATTCGTGCGTATCGTCACCGGAACCTGTTTGAATATGCCGGAGCAAGTGGAGGCTTTATTGACCGTTATGGTTATCCTTTCTGTCGTGGACGCGTTTTTGAGAGTGTAGAGGAAGACAAAGGGCAGTATGACGAGGTGATTCCTGTGTTCTGGGCTACGGGGGCAGCTTTGATGATTCGTCTGGACGTATATCGGAATGTGGGGGGACTGGACGGACGTTTCTTTGCACACATGGAAGAAATAGACTTGTGCTGGCGTTTACGCAGTCGAGACTATCAGCTTGTCTGTATTCCTTCAAGTACGGTATATCATGTGGGAGGGGCTACCTTGAAAAAGGAAAATCCCCGTAAAACTTTCCTGAATTTCCGAAACAATTTGCTGATGCTGTATAAGAACCTGCCGGAAGAAGAATTAAAGCCTGTGATGCGTGTCCGTACTTTCCTGGATTATTGTGCCGCTGCAGTCTGGGTTTTGAAAGGAGATTTTGCCAATGCCAAAGCTGTGTGGAATGCCCGTCGGGAGTTCTTCCGGATTCGCAGCCAGTTTACTGCCGACCGTCAACAAAACCTGGCCCATACAGTATTGAAGACCATTCCCGAACGCTATTCCTTCAGTTTGGTGTGGCAGGTAAAAGTAAAGGGCCGAAAAAACTTTTCAGCCCTTTCATATTAAAGTTTCTTGAGTTCCTGATACAAACGTTGCACCGGAAGGCCCATGACATTGAAATAGGAGCCTTCCAGTCGGGAAACTCCCACAAAGCCAATCCATTCTTGTACTCCGTATGCCCCAGCTTTGTCCAGTGGGCGGAATTTTTCTACATAAAATTCAATTTCATCCTCTGTCAGTACGTCGAATGTCACTTGAGTTGTAGCCGAAAACGTACGTTGCAGGCCACAGGTCATCAGACATACTCCGGTAATTACCTGGTGTGTTTTGCCGGAAAGTTCCCGTAACATTTCTTTGGCTTCTTCCTGTGTCCGGGGCTTTCCCAATACCTTTTCGTTGATGCACACCACTGTGTCGGCTGTAATGATTAACTCGTCTTCCGCCATGGAGTTACGATAAGCTTTCGCTTTTTCACGTGAGATGTACATTGGAATTTCTTCCCCTTTCAACGTATCAGGATAGCTTTCATCTATATCCGGAAGTACCCTGACCGTATATTCTAAATTCAGTCCGCTCAGCAATTCTCGTCGTCTAGGAGAATTGGAGGCAAGTACGATTTTATAATGCTGTATGTTTTCTAACGGTTTCATCTCTTGCATATTTATTGGTTACCAGCCAAAGGCAGCCTGTCCGGCCATCCATTTTCCCTGTGCTTTTAAAACTTGTTCAATGACGTCGCGTCCGCAGCCATATCCTCCCTGTCGGTGAGAAATGTATTTGCTGATGGCCTTGATTTCAGGTGCCGCATCTGCCGGACAACAGGGGAGTCCCACCAACTGCATTACTTCATAATCGGGTATATCGTCTCCCATGTAAAGCACTTCTTCCGGTTTCAGGTTATATTTTTCTAACAGTTCCTTGTATTCACGGGTTTTCACAGCAGCGCCTAAGTACACATCCTTTATACCCAGTCCTTCGTAGCGTTTCCGAACGGCTTCCGTCTTGCCCCCTGTGATAATGGCCACATGCAGTCCGCATTTCACAGCCAGTTGCAACGCATACCCGTCTTTGATATTGACAGAACGCATGGGCTCTCCGTCGGGATGCAAAAAGATTGTTTCGGCGCTCAGTACTCCGTCTACATCGAAAAACAGTGCTTTTATTTGAGTCAAATCGTAATTTATCATATCTGAAAAATTAAATGGTCAATGGTTAGTGATTTCATATAAATGGATGTGTTCGCTCAGTAACCGATAGATTTCTGCAAGCTTAGGTTCTTCTTCCAGCATATTCAGGTGGCGGTTAATTACATTTTCATCGTAACGCCTTGCCGGACCGGTTTGTGCTTCCACCGGGGATAATTCATGTACTTTTCGGGCGGTTTCATCTATCAGTGGTAGCATAGACTCAAAAGGAAGGTGTTGTGCCTGAAGCAAATGCTGGCAAATGGCATACATGTGATTGCTAAAGTTGCAGGCAAAGACAGCTGCTATGTGCAGGTATTTCCGTTGTTCCGAACTGGCATTGTATACTTTCGGGCTAAGACCTCCGGCTATTTCCTGAAGGAGGGACAAATTCTGCGGCGAATTGGCTTCGAGGAAAAACGGCACTTCTTCAAAATTAGCTTCCCGCTGTTTGCTGAAAGTTTGCATGGGGTATGCTACTCCGTAGTTTTTGAATTTTCCCTTCCATACTTCCATTGGCATGCTGCCTGCTGTGTGCAGGTACAGAGCATCCGGATTACAGTGGGCAAGTTGTGAAATGACTGTTTCCAAAACGGCATCTTTTACCGATACGATGTACAAATCAGCGTGTTCGTCTACCTGTTTCAGGCAGGTGGTCCACGCACATCCTAATGTCTGTGCCAAAGCTTGTGCCGATTCCTGTGTCCGGCTGTAAATTTGCGACAAGTGGAATCCCTTTTGTTGCAGAGCTTGAGCCAGATGAGTGGCTACATTGCCTGCTCCTATGCATACAATGGAAAAATCTTTTTTATTCATCATCCGCGTGAAGATAAGAAGTAAAGTAAAACTCCGATGACCAGCAAGGTGGCGGGCAGGAGGAAAGTCGACATCTGTCCCAGCAGAGAGATAACCAGTCCGATATTCTGAATCAGCCAGATACCTAATAAGATGAGTCCTACCGATTTGTCACTTTTGAACCACAGAAAAATAATGGCTGCATACAGCAACATCGTATCTTTTTGCATCACCCACGGCAGTCCGAGGTGACTGAATCCGACCCATTTGTCTATCAGGTAGAGTAGTCCTGTCAGTACAAGAAAAACGGCTGTAGCCCGATAGGTATCTTTGTGTTTGCCCGATGCTGCTGCCATTATTTCCCTCCAAATTTATTGATATGTACTTTTTCCCATTGCAGGTGTGACTCATCAAAAGGTTTGCGTTCCATCCCTTTGTGTCCTACAGCGATGACGGACAGCACTTGCAATTGTAAAGGAAGGTCCAACAGTTCATGGATATATTCGTTGGCCGGTGTGCCGTTGGCGGTAAATCTTTCTCTTACCTGTACCCAGCAACTTCCCAGTCCCAAATCTTCTGCCTGAAGCTGAATCATGATTGACGCAATGGAAGCATCTTCAATCCACACATCGCTGGCGAGCGGGTCGGCAGTCACTACAATCGCCAGTGCAGCATCTTTTACGAATGCCGCTCCCGATTCCTTACAGAAAGATAATTTTTCCAGTGTGTTCTTGTCGTCTACGACGATGAACTGCCAGCAATTGGAGCGTTTGGAAGACGGAGCCATCAGGGCCGCCTTCAGTAATGTGAGCACCTGATCTTGTGTCAGTTCCTCATCCGTAAACTTTCGCATGCTTCGCCGGTTTTTGATTAAATCGCTGAAGTTTTCCATAAAAATTTAGTTTGTTTGGACAAATATAAGGCTTCCCCGTTAAATCCTCAATAAAAAAATGTAAATTTGCATTACATGAACATCCGTTTAGCTACATATTATCATGCTAAGGATGTACCCGCCCTTCCGGGTTCAAACATCTTTCATTCTACGGAACTGTTCCATGTATTGGAACAGACAAGGGGAGTTCGTCCGCTTTTGCTGGTAGCCTACGAGGGGAAATCTCCTGTGGGAAAGCTGCTATGCATCACTCGCCGTTCTACCAATTTACTACGTTTTGCCGAAAAGAGTTATGCGTACGGCACAGGTGAATACTTTCCTTCTTCTTATCCGAAAGAACATATTTTTCAGGAACTGCTTTCCTACTTTACGCAGCAGTTCGCAGAGAAATCTTTTCTTTTAGAATTTCGTAATCTGGAAGAACCTTTGTTTGGTTACCGTTATTTCCGGCAAAACGGATATTTCCCGATACGCTGGCTTCGGGTACGCAACTCTTTGCACCATGATTCGTTGGACAAATGGATGAGTATGAGTACTTCCCGCAAGCGGCAAATTCATCAGGGACTGAAGAATGGAGCCGTAATTGATGTGGCACGTACAGAAACAGATGTGCAGGCTTTTTTCAGTATGCTCAAGCATTATTATTCGCCCAAGATTCATCGTTACTTGCCCGACATCGGTTTCTTCACTACTTTGCTGACGCATTCATCCCATTGCGGACGGATTTTTATCATTCGTTATAAAAACAAGATTATCGGAGGTTCGGTCTGTCTGTTTTCCGGAGAAGATGCCTATTTGCTTTTTTCCGGGGGGATGAGAAAAACGTATCCGCTGCAGTTTCCGGGAGTTCTTGCCGTATGGGGAGCCATGCAGTATGCCCGTGAGCATAGATATGCTCATTTTGAATTTATTGAAGCCGGGTTACCTTTTAAGAAATACGGTTTCCGTGACTTTATTCTGCGTTTCGGCGGAAAGCAGATGAGCAGTCGCCGTTGGTTTCATGTGCGTTGGAACTGGCTGAATCGTCTGCTGACAAAAATCTATGTATAGCCCCCTTTCCATACTTCTGTCAATGGATTAAACTCTTTTTAAACAACGGGATTTCTTTGAAAAAATCGTCAAAAAGTTTCTTTTTTCAGCACAATTTTCTTTTCTTTGTCTGTGTGTATATTAAACACGTACTTTAATTTAATACCCATAAAAAACAATTCTATTATGAAAATCTCTCACATTGAACATTTGGGCATTGCGGTCAACAGTATCGAAGAAGCCCTTCCTTATTATGAAAACGTCCTCGGATTGAAATGCTATAACGTAGAAACCGTAGAAGACCAGAAGGTAAAGACTGCGTTTTTGAAATGTGGTGACACAAAAATTGAATTGCTGGAACCAACCGGTCCTGACAGCACAATTGCCAAGTTTATTGAAAATCGCGGCATGGGCGTACATCATGTGGCATTTGCAGTAGAAGACGGAGTAGCCAATGCGCTGGCACAGGCTGAAGGAGCAGGCATTCGTTTGATTGACAAGGCCCCGCGTAAAGGAGCAGAAGGTCTTCACATTGCATTCCTTCACCCGAAATCTACGATGGGCGTATTGACGGAACTTTGTGAAAAATAACCACCGGGACAAGACCCTTATTTAATTATCAAATATAAATACTAATACCATGAGTAACCAACTTGAAAAAGTAAAAGAATTAATAGAGCTTCGCGCACAGGCCCGTCTGGGTGGAGGTGCGAAAGCCATCGAAAAACAACACGATAAAGGTAAGTACACAGCCCGCGAACGTATTTCCATGCTCCTTGACGAAGGCAGCTTTGAAGAAATGGACATGTTCGTACAGCATCGTTGCACAAACTTCGGAATGGACAAGAAGCATTATTTGGGAGACGGCGTCGTAACCGGATACGGAACAATCGAAGGCCGCCTGGTTTATGTTTTTGCCCAGGATTTCACGGTATCTGCCGGTTCCTTGTCTGAAACCATGTCACTGAAAATCTGCAAGGTGATGGATATGGCCATGAAAATGGGAGCTCCCTGTATTGGATTGAATGACTCTGGTGGTGCACGTATTCAGGAAGGTATCAACGCTTTGGCGGGCTATGCAGAGATTTTCCAGCGTAATATTCTGGCTTCGGGAGTTATTCCGCAAATTTCCGGTATTTTCGGCCCATGTGCAGGAGGTGCAGTGTATTCTCCGGCTTTGACAGACTTCACCTTGATGATGGAAGGTACTTCTTACATGTTCCTTACTGGTCCGAAGGTAGTAAAGACTGTGACAGGCGAAGATGTATCACAGGAAGACCTGGGAGGTGCCAGTGTACATTCCACTCGTTCCGGTGTGACTCATTTCACAGCTTCTACAGAAGAAGAAGGGTTGGCATTGATTCGTAAATTGTTGAGCTATATCCCACAGAACAACCTGGAAGAACCGCCTTATGTTGATTGTACCGACCCGATAGACCGCTTGGAAGATTCTTTGAATGAAATCGTACCCGACAGCCCGAATAAGGCTTACGATATGTATGAAGTAATCGGTGCTATTGTCGATAATGGTGAATTCCTTGAAATCCAGCGTGATTTTGCCAAGAATATCATTATCGGTTTTGCACGTTTCAACGGACAGTCAGTGGGTATCGTAGCCAACCAGCCGAAATTCCTGGCCGGTGTGCTCGATTGCAATGCTTCTCGTAAGGCTGCCCGTTTCGTTCGTTTCTGCGATGCCTTCAACATTCCTATCGTATCACTCGTAGACGTTCCGGGATTCTTGCCGGGAACAGGTCAGGAATACAATGCGGTTATTCTGCATGGTGCGAAGTTGCTGTATGCATACGGTGAAGCTACCGTGCCTAAAGTAACAGTAACCCTTCGTAAGTCGTATGGAGGTTCTCACATCGTGATGAGCTGTAAGCAGTTGCGTGGCGATATGAACTATGCATGGCCTACTGCTGAGATTGCCGTGATGGGAGGAGCTGGTGCCGTAGAAGTACTGTATGCAAAGGAAGCAAAAGAAGCACCCGATCCGAAAGCCTTTATGGCCGAAAAAGAAGCTGAATATACCAAGCTGTTTGCCAACCCGTATAATGCGGCCAAGTATGGTTACATTGACGATGTGATTGAACCGCGTAACACACGTTTCCGCATTATTCGTGCTTTGCAGCAGTTACAGACTAAGAAGCTGAGCAATCCAGCTAAGAAACACGGTAATATTCCTTTGTAATAGTAACTAAAACTTGACAATGATGATGAAAACACATAAAATCGGAATATTTCTGGCCCTGTTTCTGCTGGTCGGGTTCTCGTCCTGTAAGGAACAGAACACCGCGTCCAAGTTGCTTATCAATGAAGTGTTGATTGATAATGAGAGCAACTTTCAGGATGATTATGGCATCCACAGCGGTTGGGTAGAAATATTCAACAGAGCTTACAGCAGTGCCGACCTGGCCGGATGCTATCTGAGAGTGAGCAGTCAGCCGGGCGATACTTTGTCTTATTTTATTCCCAAGGGAGATGTGCTGACCTTGCTCAAACCGCGTCAGCATGCTCTTTTCTGGGCCGACGGGGCACCAAGAAGAGGAACTTTCCATACCAACTTTGTATTTAGCAAGACACAAGACAACTGGATTGGTTTGTACGACTCTGGTAAAAAATTGCTGGATGAGGTGGTGGTTCCCGCAGGTATGCTTCAGGCCGACCAGTCGTATGCACGCGTTGGCGACGGTACGGCTACATGGGAAGTGAAGGGTGGAAGTGAAGACAAATATGTCACTCCGAGCACCAATAACCAGACCATCGAGAGCAATCCGAAGATGGAGAATTTCGAACAGCATGACCCTGTAGGTATCGGTATGGCTATTTCTGCCATGAGTGTGGTATTTACCGGACTTATCTTGCTTTACCTGTGCTTTAAATTTGTGGGTAAACTGGCGGTTAAGTTGCGTAAGCGTAACGCCATGAAAGCGCAGAATGTCACCGACAAGCAGGAAGCAAAAGAACGTAAGTTGGGTGAAGCTCCGGGTGAAGTGATTGCTGCCATCTCTATGGCTTTGCACGAAGCACAGGGAGCCGACCACGATGTGGAAGAAACCATCCTGACCATCAGTCGGGTAAAACGAAGCTATTCACCGTGGAGTTCTAAGATTTATACATTGCGTGAAACTCCTCATAAGAAATAACCTCTAAAGCATAACGAAAACCATGAAAGAATACAGATATAAAATTAACGGAAATCTTTATAAGGTGACCGTGGGAGACATAGAAGACAATAATGTACATGTAGAAGTAAACGGAACGGCGTATACCGTGGAACTGGAAAAGAAAGCCGGTCCGAAAATCAAACCGGTAGTTCGTACGGCAGCTACTACGCCGGCAGCTCCTCCTCCAGCAGTGAGCCGTCCGGTTGTGGCAGGCAGCAAGTCGGGTATCAAGTCTCCGCTTCCGGGTGTTATTCTGGAAATCAAGGTGAAAGAAGGAGATACCGTGAAACGCGGACAGACATTGCTCGTGCTCGAAGCCATGAAGATGGAAAACGACATCAAGGCCGACCGTGACGGTAAGGTAACCGCCATCAAGGTGAGCAAGGGAGAATCAATACTCGAAGGTACAGACCTTATAATCATTGAATAATTATGGGAGAATTTGCTAGTTTTTTACAGAATAACCTGGCCGATTTCTGGACCTATACCGGCTTTCATAACGCCACGCTCCAGCATGTGGTGATGATTCTGGTCGGTATATTCTTCATCTATCTGGCCGTGGCAAAAGAATTTGAGCCGATGTTGCTGATTCCTATCGGCTTCGGTATCTTGATTGGTAACATTCCCTTCAATATGGAGGCCGGATTGAAAGTCGGGCTTTATGAGGAGGGTTCCGTATTGAACATTTTGTACCAGGGAGTCACGTCCGGCTGGTATCCGCCCCTTATCTTCTTAGGTATTGGTGCCATGACCGACTTCTCGGCCCTGATTTCCAATCCGAAGCTGATGCTGATTGGGGCGGCAGCACAGTTTGGTATCTTTGGTGCATACATGATTGCCTTGGCTTGGGGCTTCGACCCGATGCAGGCTGGAGCTATCGGTATCATTGGTGGTGCCGACGGTCCGACCGCTATCTTCCTTTCATCCAAGCTGGCACCTAACCTGATGGGAGCCATTGCCGTGTCGGCCTATTCCTACATGGCCCTTGTGCCGGTGATACAGCCGCCTATCATGCGTTTGCTCACTACCAAGAAGGAAAGACTGATTCGCATGAAAGCACCTCGTGCCGTGTCACACACAGAAAAGGTGATGTTCCCAATCGTAGGTTTGTTGTTGACCTGCTTCCTGGTTCCTTCCGGTTTGCCTTTGTTAGGTATGCTGTTCTTCGGTAACCTGTTGAAGGAAAGTGGTGTAACACGTCGTCTGGCTGAAACAGCCCGTGGTCCGCTGATTGACACCATTACCATTTTGTTAGGACTTACTGTAGGAGCTTCTACTCAGGCTTCTGAGTTCCTGACTGTGGATTCTCTGAAAATCTTCGGATTGGGTGCTTTGTCATTCGTTATCGCTACAGCTTCAGGTGTGATTTTCGTGAAGATTTTCAACCTGATTCTTCCGAAAGGTGATAAGATTAATCCGCTTATCGGTAATGCCGGTGTATCTGCTGTGCCCGACTCAGCCCGTATTTCTCAGGTAGTAGGTTTGGAATATGATCCAAGCAACTACTTGTTGATGCACGCCATGGGTCCGAACGTAGCAGGTGTAATCGGTTCGGCAGTCGCTGCCGGTATCTTGCTGGGATTCCTGATTTAAAAGATTACGATATCAGAACAGGGGGATGCATTTCACACATAATGCATCCCCCTGTTGTTTTGGTATAGCTCAGTTGAAGCAATGTCTTTTGACTTGTTCATTTTCTACAAGGCGTTTCTATAAAAATATCTTGACACGTTCGTGCCGAGGTAAAATGGAAGTCTGTTCTTAGATAAAGTTATAGAATGTTTTTATCTAGCTTAATACTTTTTTCTATGTTCCATTCTGGTGTTTTCCGTTACTTTAAGTATTATTGTAGGGAACGTATCTGTCTTGGCTGATTATTGCTACATACTATTTTGAAAAGAAACCCGTCATTGATGTTAATTCTCAATGGCGGGTTTTTGCTATTGTGGTTTTATGCTAATTCCACAATATAATATAGTTTTATTGGTTAAGTAAACTGTCCGGGTTTTCAACATGGATTTCTGTTTCTGGAGTTTTAAGCTGAATAGCGTCCCAAGTCTTCCATATAGGAGATGCAATATATTGTGGCTCTTGCATCTTGCCAAGTAATGCGGTAGCTTTTTTTACTTCGGCGTTTGTCTTGTCGAACAGCTCCTGCATGGTGATGTCTCCGTGTGAGTCCTTGATAGTCTTTAGCAAGTAATAGGTGTAATAGCCTTGCTTCTTATCATGGTATACACTTGAAGTCTGGTCACCGCTACTGGATGAAAAACTGATAGTATTGCCTTGTGGCATGCCTAATTTAGGAACTACACGTACACCCTTTTGGGCGATAAGTGGGGCAGCACTCTTATATCCACCGCTGAAACAAGCGTCCAAGAATACATAAGCTCCTTTAACAGGATATGTGGCAAGTTTCTGATATAAGTCGGCTAGAGATATACCTAGGTGGATGTTTTTTCCGGTAATATCGACAGGAAGAAGATAAGCTTGCTTGGTAGCTTCATCATTATTTCCGTGTCCGGAGTAGTAGAAGAATAGTTCTGCATCCGGATCAGTGCTGCCATATTCAGTAGCCAGTCTAGCTGCTCATGCATCATACCGGCTGTTGCATTAGGAGTCACTTTAATTTGACTTGCCGGTATTCCGAAAGTTCGTACACAATACTCTCTGAATATCATTGCGTCATTTACCGCGTATGGTACATTGATTTCGGCATTTGCTCCAGTCATACTGTAATCTTCATTTTCAATGATAAGTGCGTATCTGTGGTTGTTGACTGCACCTTCTGGGATACCCTCAAGCAGTTCACTCTTAAATGACAATTAAAAATCCTGTAGGTTGACTTTCCGGTTTGCCAGTTTACCGTTGGTTTTAATAGAATTTGCGGCAGTAAGATATTCACCCACTTTTACTTTGTAAGCTTCGTTGATGAGTGAAGACTGAGTTTCTTCTACAGCTGTCAGCATAACGGCTACAGAATCTTCTGCAAATCGTTTGTTTACCAGGAAACCGTAATCCAATGTGGCAACTTCACCAGGAGCGATACTGTCAATCAGCATTTCCGGAGAGTCTGTTGTATACACATTCTTAGGCAGTGTGAAGTTGACCTTTACATTGCGTGCCGTTTTAGTACCGAAGTTCTGAAGTGTAATGGTCAGTTTACCATTAGAACCCAATGTAATAGATGAACCGTTTGATGCGAAGAACTGATGGTCGGCAATTTTCAGTCTTGGCATAGCATATTGGGGTCAATGGTCAGAATTCTGTCAATGGTATTCAGCAGTTTGGGCATATTGTTGGTTGCAATATGAACATTTACCCGGTTATACAGAAAGTCGAGCGAAACAGGGTATTTGCTGATCGCTTTTTCCAGAATATTCTCTTGTTCGGCATAATTCTTCTGACTCATGTAAATCATGTTCAGATATACAAAGCAGTCCTTTTCTTGTGTGCTGTCACCTGATTCCAAATAAATATTGAAATATCTTTTGGCAACATCAAGTTTTTTCATGTTAAAAGCAGATACAGCTGCAAAATAGACTACAGAGTTATACCGGTCGTCCTTAGGTAGCAATTCGCTTCTAAACATAGGCATGTATCGGATGTCGATATATGCTGATGCGAAGTCGAGGGCCTTGAATGTTTCCTTTTGTTCGTAATAGTACAATGCGGCATTTAGAAGATACGGATACATGGAACGTAATCTGTTTTTAGTTCCATTGATGTAACTGACATTGTTTTGTTCTTTAGTTACCTGTATGAAATTGTTGTATGCTTCCAACAGGTAGGTATACATGCTGTTTGCATTGGCTCCTTTGTCTCTTTCGCTTTCGAAAAGCACATATTGCTGGTTTGCTCTTTTGTAAGCACTGCCTGCGTCTTGCGCTTGTACACTTAAAAGAGAAAAGAGGGCTATTGTGTATAAAAATAGAATTTTTCTCATCGCTTAATAAAGTTAAAAACAGAAGAACCGGAAAAAGCTTTCAGTTCTTCTGTCGTTTATATGATGGTAGTTATAGTCTTTCCCCTAATTATTTTGTAGCAGGAAATGCATCTACAATAACAAATTCAATGTTGATTTTTCTATATTCACCACCACGTTCTTTTGCTACCTCTACGTGATATTCAAATTCGTTGTTTGTGTTTTTTAGAGTCGTAATGTTATTCTTTACATAGTCCATTACGCCTGCAGCTCTCAGCAAAGCCAGCTGTTCATTTTGGGTAATTCCGCTTTCCTTTGTTACCGTAATATTGTCGAGGTTTCCATCTTTGTAGTACGGTTCATCAACAAATTCGCCATATTGTCCTTTATAGGCAATTTTGCTTCTGATAGGACTAGCGTCAGCTGAACCTGTAATTACAATCTTCACCTGTTTGTTTTCACCCAGATATGAAGCAAATTCTCCTTCAAATGCATTCTTGATGATTTTCATCAAAGACATTGCAGCATTTGAACTTTGGATATCATATCCACCAGAAGGGAAGTCTTCTTTTGCAGAGAACTCTTTGTTGATTACTTCATACTGATAACCCACTTTGTAATTTAAGATTTTCTCTCCATTGGCATTTACGTCAGGAATAACTTCTGTCTTGACATTAATCTGTGTATTGTCGGTGATGAGCTGATCTTGTTTGTTCTGTTCAACGACATCTTTCTTGATAGCTTCCAGTTTAGCTTCTTCCTGGCTGGCTTGCTGCATAATTTCAAGAGGTACAAAGTTGCTGTCATCCTGAATACTTGTCATTTTCTTTCTTCCTCTCATTGTACTATAGCTGATTATATAAGTTTTTGCAGCCCATTTTTGAAAATGGCAAATTGGGCTGCAAATTGGCTGCAAAAATCACTTTTTTAGTGCTTAATTAAGTGGCAATTGTTCTGCTTTGGGCTTGACTGTAATAGCCTTTGGAGGAACCATATTTCAGGTTGTTATAGTATCATTTTTCTTCTTACTTGATAAGACAAGATAACCAAAGAGAAGGCTATTAGAATATCCCTAAACTATGAATTACGGCAAATAAAAAAAACTCCTGTAATCACATGGACTACAGGAGTTTATTTATATAATGTAACTTTAATTACTTAGCCAAAGCCTGAGCTACGTCTACCGCACAAGCTACTGTACAACCTACCATCGGGTTGTTACCGATACCGAGGAATCCCATCATTTCTACGTGAGCAGGAACTGATGAAGAACCAGCGAACTGAGCGTCAGAGTGCATACGGCCCATAGTATCGGTCATACCGTAAGAAGCAGGACCAGCAGCCATGTTATCCGGGTGAAGTGTACGACCTGTACCACCACCTGAAGCTACTGAGAAGTAAGGTTTACCTGCAAGAACACGTTCTTTCTTGTAAGTACCTGCAACCGGGTGCTGGAAACGAGTCGGGTTAGTAGAGTTACCTGTGATAGATACGTCTACACCTTCTTTCCACATGATAGCTACACCTTCGCGAACGTCGTCAGCTCCGTAGCATTTTACTTTTGCACGAGGACCGTCTGAGTAAGCGATTTCTTTCACAACTTTCAGTTCGCCAGTGTAGTAGTCAAACTGAGTCTGAACGTATGTAAATCCGTTGATACGAGAGATGATCTGTGCAGCGTCTTTACCCAGACCGTTCAAGATACAACGCAAAGGTTCTTTACGTACTTTGTCTGCTTTAGCAGCGATTTTGATAGCACCTTCAGCGGCTGCGAATGATTCGTGACCTGCCAAGAATGCGAAACACTTAGTTTCTTCGCGCAGCAACATTGCAGCCAAGTTACCGTGACCCAAACCTACTTTACGGTCATCAGCAACTGAACCCGGAATACAGAATGACTGCAAACCGATACCGATTGCTTCAGCAGCTTCAGCAGCGTTTTTGCAACCTTTCTTAAGAGCGATGGCGCAACCTACTACGTAAGCCCATTTTGCATTTTCGAAGCAGATAGGCTGAGTTTCTTCACAAGTTTTATAAGGATCAAGACCATATTGTTCGCAGATAGCGTTAGCTTCTTCGATGTCTTTGATACCGTTAGCGTTCAAAGCAGCAAGAATCTGTTTGATACGACGGTCCTGGCTTTCAAATTTTACTTCTCTAATCATAATGTTCTTTCCTCCTTATATTATTCGTGACGTGGGTCAATATGTTTAACTGCACCTTGTTCTGCTGTGAAGCGTCCGTAAGTACCAGTTACTTTCTTCAAAGCTTCGTTTGCGTCAGTGCCTTTCTTGATCTCATCCATGAACTTGCCCAGGTGAACGAATTCGTATCCGCAGATTTCGTCGTTCTTGTCAAGAGCGATAGTTTTGATATAGCCTTCAGCCATTTCCAGGTAACGAGGACCTTTTGCCAAAGTACCGTACAGAGTACCTACCTGGCTACGCAGACCTTTACCCAAGTCTTCCAGACCAGCACCGATCATCAGACCGCCTTCAGAGAAAGCTGACTGAGTACGTCCGTACACAATCTGCAAGAACAATTCACGCATAGCTGTATTGATAGCGTCGCACACCAAGTCAGTGTTCAATGCTTCCAAGATGGTTTTTCCTGGCAGGATTTCAGATGCCATGGCAGCTGAGTGAGTCATACCAGAGCAACCGATTGTTTCAACCAATGCTTCCTGGATAACACCTTCTTTTACGTTCAGTGTCAACTTGCAGGCACCCTGCTGAGGAGCACACCAACCAATACCGTGAGTTAAACCAGAGATGTCTTTAATTTCTTTTGATTTAACCCATTTTCCTTCTTCAGGAATTGGAGCTGGACCATGATTAGGTCCTTTTTTTACAACACACATGTGTTCAACTTCGTGTGAATAAGTCATATTCTTTACGTTTTATTGGTAATAAAAAATAGGTATTTCGTAAACCCTGAATTAGGGAATTTCTTCCTTAATCCATTCGCAAAGTTAGTCGTTTTATTTCGTTCTGCAACGGGTGAAACCAAACTTTTTGTTACATTTTAATGATATTTTTTCGGTTTGGGCTGTTTTGCAAACTCCGGTTGACAAAATATTTTTCATCTTCTGAAAGAAACTTGTATCTTTGCCCTGAATACAGCAAAGATACCCTGTTATGGGTTTGCATAGAGATAGGTAACAATTATTAGGTATAGAATGGAAATGAATCAGATTACGGTTTCGGATGCGGATTTGCGCAAAGGGGCAGAAGAGGGAATGGATGCTTTTTTGAAAGTATTTATCGATAAATACCTGGAGGTGACAGGAGGAAAGATTAATGCGGATACCATGCCGTTGCTGAACGGGTATCAGCATACTTTGTTAGGCTATCATTTTTTTCGGGAGGAAGTGATGGAAGGAGGTTTCGTACAGCTTATCCAGAATGGATACGGACCGTATATTTTTGATAATCCGTTTGCCAAAGCGATGCGTATGTTTGGGGCAAAAGAGTTTTCAAAGTTAATATACGAGGCTAAAAAAATATACGATGCTCATCGTGCAGATTTGGAAAAGGAACGTACGGAAGAGGAATTCATGGCTATGTATGAGCAATATGAAGCTTTTGATGATTTGGAAGAGCAATATATGGAAGAGGAGGAGCAGATTACCGCACAAATAGCAACGTATGTAGACGAGCATTTGGATAGTTTTGCAGAAGTAAAATAATTATGAAAGGTTTATTTGTGTTAAAATAACACTGTTCCCGTGCAGTCTTTTTTTCTTTTCGTATTTATTTTGTGAATTTTAAATCTAAAAATATTTATTAAACTAAAGATAAGAGTAGAATAGAGTATGAAAAAACAGAAATTGGCAGTCATTTTTGCTGCATTATTAACAATGGCGGGGTTTAGTTCTTGTTTGAACTCAGAAGATGATGGAATTAGTGAATATTACGGTTATTTGGAAGTGAATTCAGGCTGGGGTAATGTGACTTTCTCAACTCCCGATGGCTTACAATTTGTTCCTAATAAGACTGTTACTACTACTGCTAGTTCTAAGTTGGCTTTTGTTTATTGCCAATATAATGATGTGGATTTGACAGCAGAAACCAAAAAATTACCGGTCACATTATTACGCGACCCAGTTTATTTGAAAGATTTGGGTTATGCTGAGTCTACTTTGCCAGATGTAACCTCAACGGTTTCTCTCTATTCTTTAGGAGAAAATGGTGGCGGAGTATGGGGATATAATAAATATTTGGTTTTGACTCCTGCCTATTTTCTGAAGAAAGGTACTACCGATGAAAATTTAAGTACCGAGTTGGTAAATCATAATTTGAAAGTATATTATGTGCCTGCAGAAGATAACGTGACGACTAAGACCCTGAAGTTATATTTGCGTTATCAGCTTACGGGTATAGATGATTCTTCTACTGAAGAAGGTGCAGAAACATCTGAGGCTTGGGCAAATGATTATAAAGTGAAATATTCAGATGCTGTTTATGTAAGTTTGTCTTCTTTACTGGCTCAATATGAGAATGCTCATGGAGAGAAGCCCGAAAAACTGGAAGTAGATTACGAATATAATAATAACAGTTACACTGTACCGACAAAAGATACCAATAAAAAACGTACTAAGACGGTTGTGTATAATTTGTATAAAGAAACTGCTGCTAATTAATAATAAACATAAATCGTAAAGATAAGAATCGGCATTATAAAATGGCTTATACAGCTATTTATAGTGCCGATTTTATTTTTGAAAAAACGCCCTTGCGTTTACATTCAAACGTCAAAGAGTTTGGAGTTAAACGCAAGGGCGTTTTAGTTGAAACACAAAAGAGTTTTGTTTTAAACGTAAGTGCATTTTGGGGGAGGTTAAAACACCTCTCTGAAAGTCTTTTCCATACACTGTTTTTCTCTGAATTTTCCAGGCTGATTTTATTTTGGGAATACCGAATTTTAAATAGCTTGAAAAGATAAGTCCCTCTTTCCTTTATCTCATACTTTTTTGTAAATTTGCAATTCGTTTCATCGCATAATGAAAAGAATTGGGAATGAATTATAAAGAATTGTTCAATAAAATGGCATTTTTACTTTCTTCACCCGGACGCTTTTGGGAAAAAGAAGCGGCTGAAGGGCAGGGAAGCAGGATGATGTCGGAATACGTCTATCCGCTTATCGGATTGTGCGGATTGTCGGAATTTATAGGTACTTTTATCGGGCGTGATGTCAGTTCGGAGTTTTTCCAGTGGGCCTTGACACGCTGTTGTGCCATAGCCGTGTCTTTGTTTGGTGGATTTTTTGTTGCGGTGTATCTGCTGGATAAAATCAGTTGGAACCTGTTCAATAAGTATATTCCAAAGGAAACTCTTCAAGTGTTTGTGGGGTATTCTATGACGGTTCTGTTTGTGCTCGATGTGGTAAATGGACTGATTTCCATTGAAATACTTCACTGGATTCTTCAGCTGTACACTGTGGCTGTGGTGTTTGAAGGGGCACGACGTTTTTTGGAAATTCCGGAGAGTAAGTTGACTTCCTATACGGTTGTCGCCTCCATTCTGATACTGCTTTCTCCGGTGATGATAGAATTTGTGTTTAATAAATTGTCTGTAATTTTGAATTGATGAGACCTGTTTCAAATAATATTAATATCAAGAACAAGCGGGCGTCGTTCGATTATGAATTTATCGATACGTACACGGCCGGAATTGTGCTGACCGGAACGGAAATCAAGTCTATCCGGCAGGGAAAGGCCAGTCTGGTAGATACTTTCTGTTTCTTTTCCCGTGGAGAACTGTGGGTAAAGAACATGCACATTGCAGAGTATTTCTACGGTTCTTATAACAATCATACGGCTCGTCGTGACCGTAAACTGCTGCTGACAAAGAAAGAATTGCGCAAGTTGCAGCGTACTTCTGATGAGCCTGGTTTTACAATTGTGCCGACTCGCATGTATATTAACGAGAGGGGGCTGGCCAAGGTAGTCATTGCGCTGGCCAAAGGTAAGAAGCAGTATGACAAACGTCAGACGTTGAAGGAAAAAGAAGACCGACGGATGATGGACCGTATGTTCAAACGCTAAATTAAATAATGGTGCACGAAAGCTATGCAGACAAAGACGATACAACAACTGATACGGGAACGTATTCTGGTACTCGATGGTGCCATGGGTACAATGATACAGCAATATAATCTTTCGGAAGCTGATTTCCGGGGAGAACGTTTTAAGGATATTCCCGGGCAATTGAAAGGGAATAATGACTTGCTGTGTCTTACTCGTCCGGAAGTAATAGAAGATATTCATCGGAAATACCTTGTGGCAGGTGCCGATATTATTGAAACCAATAGCTTTAATGCCACTTCGGTGTCGATGGCCGATTATCATGTGCAGGCTTATTGTCGGGAAATTAATCTTGCGGCAGCACGTCTGGCACGCCGGATGGCCGATGAGTTTACAGCATTGAATCCGGAAAAGCCGCGTTTTGTGGTGGGTTCTGTAGGGCCTACCAACAAGACTTGTTCCATGAGTCCGGACGTAAATAACCCGGCTTTTCGTGCGCTGACTTTCGATGAATTGCAGGCAGCTTATTGTGAGCAGATGGAAGCCTTGCTGGAAGGGGGAGTGGATGCCCTGCTGATTGAGACTATTTTTGACACGTTGAATGCCAAGGCGGCTATTCGGGCAGCAGAATTGTCGATGGAAAAAATTGGACGTAGGGTACCTTTGATGCTGTCGGTTACCGTGTCGGACATTGCCGGACGTACCTTGTCTGGACAGACCTTGGATGCCTTTTTGGCTTCGGTGGAACATGCTGACTTGTTTTCCGTCGGGTTGAACTGTTCATTTGGTGCCCGTCAGTTGAAACCTTTCCTGGAGCAACTGGCTTCACGTGCGCCTTATTATATCAGTGCTTATCCGAATGCCGGATTGCCGAATTCGCTGGGACAATATGACCAGACTCCCGAAGATATGGCTGCCGAAGTGAAGGAGTATATCGAAGAAGGGCTGGTAAATATTATCGGAGGATGCTGCGGTACGACGGAGCAATACATTGCCTTGTATCAGGATTTGATACAAGGGGTACAGCCTCGTGTGCCTGTGAAGAAGCACGCGCATTTGTGGTTGTCGGGATTGGAGTTGCTCGAAGTTTCTCCGGAAATTAATTTCGTCAATGTCGGTGAACGCTGTAACGTGGCAGGTTCACGTAAGTTTCTGCGACTCATTAATGAGAAGAAATACGATGAGGCTTTGTCGATAGCCCGCAAGCAGGTGGAAGACGGCGCTTTGGTCATCGACGTAAATATGGACGATGGCTTGCTGGATGCCGCACAAGAGATGACTACCTTCCTGAATCTGGTGGCTTCGGAACCGGAAATAGCCCGTGTGCCCATTATGATTGACTCTTCCAAGTGGGAAGTGATACGTGCCGGACTGAAATGTGTGCAGGGAAAATGTATCGTCAACTCTATTTCCTTGAAGGAAGGAGAGGAGGTCTTTATAGCGCATGCCCGTGAGGTGAAACAGCTCGGGGCAGCAGTCATCGTCATGGCTTTTGACGAGAAGGGGCAGGCCGATACGTACAGTCGCAAGATTGAGGTGTGCGAACGGGCATATCGCATTCTGGTAGATAAGGTAGGGTTTGCTCCTGAAGATATCATTTTCGACCCTAATGTGCTGGCCGTAGCTACGGGTATTGAAGAGCATAATAATTATGCGGTCGATTTCATTCAGGCTACCGGATGGATACGTAAGAATCTGCCGGGGGCTCATGTCAGTGGAGGGGTGAGCAACTTGTCGTTCTCTTTCCGTGGCAACAACTACATTCGTGAGGCTATGCATGCCGTATTCTTGTATCATGCCATTCAGCAGGGAATGGATATGGGAATTGTCAATCCGGCTACGTCTGTATTGTATACGGATATTCCGCAGGATATTCTGGAACGGATTGAGGATGTCGTGCTGAACCGTCGGCCGGATGCTGCAGAACGCTTGATTGAAACGGCAGAACGGCTGAAGCAGGAGAAAGAAGGTACTGCTTCTCAAGAAGGAAGTGCGTCGGCTCAACTACTGTGGCGGAATAACACTACGGTGGAAGAACGGCTGCAATATGCGCTGGTGAAGGGACTTTCGGATTATTTGGAGGAAGACCTGCAGGAGGCGCTTTCACGTTACCCGAATGCAGTGAGCATCATCGAAGGACCGCTGATGGCAGGAATGAACCATGTAGGAGACTTATTTGGTTCGGGAAAAATGTTCTTGCCGCAGGTGGTGAAAACTGCACGGACCATGAAAAAGGCGGTAGCTATTCTTCAGCCTTATATCGAGGCGGAAAAAGAAGAAGGTACCCGCAGTGCTGGAAAGGTGCTGGTAGCTACGGTGAAGGGCGACGTGCACGACATCGGAAAGAACATCGTGTCGGTGGTCATGGCGTGCAACAACTATGAAATTATAGATTTGGGTGTAATGGTGCCTGCCGAGCAGATTGTAGAAACGGCTATCCGTGAAAAGGTGGACATCGTAGGGCTGAGTGGACTGATTACTCCTTCGCTAGAAGAAATGGTGCATGTGGTGACTGAACTTCAGCGGGCTGGACTGGATATTCCGGTGATGATTGGCGGGGCTACCACTTCGAAGCTGCATACGGCACTGAAGATTGCTCCAGTATATCATGCACCGGTAGTATACATGAAGGATGCTTCACAAAATGCATTGGTGGCTGCCAAGTTGCTGAATCGTGAGCAACGTCCGGCTTTTGTGGAAGCTTTGAATGAAGAATATCAGGCTTTGCGTGAAAAGAACCGTCAGAAAACGGTACAGACGGTTTCACTTGCGGAAGCTCAAAAGAATAAACTGAACCTTTGGGATTAATTATTTACTCATCGTATTATGAATGTACAGATAGAAGAAGGCTGGAAAAAGGCACTGGCGCCGGAGTTTGAAAAAGATTATTTTGTCCGGTTGACCGATTTTGTCCGTCAGGAGTATCAGCAGACTACGGTATATCCTCCCGGAAGATTGATTTTCAATGCATTCAACCTTTGTCCTTTTGATAAGGTGAAAGTGGTGATTATCGGGCAGGACCCGTATCACGGACTGGGACAGGCGCATGGCTTGTGTTTTTCGGTGAACGACGGGGTAGCATTTCCTCCTTCTTTGCAGAATATATTCAAGGAAATCCACGATGATCTGGGTATGCCGATTCCTGCCAGTGGTAACCTGACTCGTTGGGCCGAGCAGGGTGTGCTGCTGCTGAACGCTACCTTGACGGTGCGTGCCCATCAGGCTGGTTCACATCAGCGCAGAGGTTGGGAGGAGTTTACGGATGCGGCCATCCGTGTGCTGGCGGAGCAGAAAGAACATTTGGTGTTTATCTTGTGGGGGGCTTATGCGCAGAAGAAAGGAGCGTTTATTGACCGCAACAAGCATCTGGTGTTAACTTCTGTGCACCCGTCTCCTTTGTCGGCTTATAACGGTTTCTTTGGAAACAAGCATTTTAGTCGCACCAATGAATACCTGGTGGCTCATGGAGAGACTCCTATCAACTGGTAAGAAACAACAAATCAATAAATACGCAAAAAGAAATCCCCTTGCTCCACCCATAAAACGGAGCAAGGGGATTGTTATTTTATATGATGATCTATGTGTTTGTCAGATAAGTTGCATACCCAGTCGTGCGCATTCTTCACGCATATCTTCCGGCCAGATGCTGGCTTGGATTTCTCCGATATGTGCCTTCTTCAGATAAAGCATACACAAGCGTGACTGTCCGATACCTCCTCCAATGGTCAGAGGGAGTGTGTCGTTTAGCAGGCGCTGGTGGAAATACAGTTTGGTACGTTCTTCTTTTCCGGCTAATTCCAATTGCTTGAGCATGGCAGCCTTGTCCACACGGATACCCATGGAGGAAATTTCCAGTGCGCGTTGCAGCACGTCGTTCCACACCAGCAAGTCACCGTTCAAGCCAGGAAGCCCTGTTTTGGGATCTACAGTGGTGTAATCGTCGTAGTCCGGAGCACGCAGGTCATGTGGTTGTCCGTTACTCAGCTTGTTTCCGATTCCGATGATGAAAACGGCTCCAAAACGTTCTGTAATCAGGTTTTCGCGTTCCTTGGCAGTCTTATCAGGATACATTTGCAATAAGTCCTCTGAATGAATGAAATGTACATCGTGGGGCAGGAATGACTTAATCTGTGGATACATTTCACAAATCATGTACTCTGTGCGGCGCATGGCTGCATAGATACGGGTCACAATACTTTTCAGGAAGTCTACTGTACGTTGTTCCGGTGTAATAACCCGTTCCCAGTCCCACTGGTCTACATAAAGAGAGTGTATATTGCCTAACTCTTCATCGGCACGTATGGCATTCATATCGGTATAAATTCCGTAGCCGGGTTCAATCTGATAGTCGGCTAAAGTGACACGTTTCCATTTGGCCAGTGAGTGAACTACTTCTGCCTGCTGGTCTCCCAAGTCTTTGATGGGGAAGCTGACAGGGCGTTCCGTACCGCTCAAATCATCGTTGATTCCCATTCCTTTTAGTACAAACAAAGGAGCAGTAACACGGCGCAAGCGAAGTTCGGACGAGAGATTTTGCTGGAAAAACTCTTTAATTTGCTTGATGCCCAGCTCGGTCTGCTTCATATCAAGCAGCGGCTTATAATTGGCTGGTTTTATAAGGTAACTCATGTGTGAATCTCTTTAAATGTTTATTTGCTTGCAAAGATAGGTGTATTTTATAAATATGCAAGTGATTTTTGAAATAAGTTGTCAAAATGTTTTTTATTTCTTTTTGATTGCTGATAAAGTGAAAAGGGATTGGTGGAAATGAAAAATGTCATTCTGGAAATTTCTTTCCGGAATGACATTCTATTATGTAATGTAAAGAAAGGTTATTTAGCGATTCTTGTACATATTCTCGTAGTAGTTCTGATATTCTCCACTGGTTACATTTTTCACCCATTTCTGGTTGTCAAGATACCATCGGATTGTTTTTACAATACCATCTTCAAATTTTGTTTCAGGTGTCCATCCGAGCTCGCGGGTGATTTTGGTCGGGTCAATGGCATAACGCTGGTCATGTCCGAGTCTGTCCTTGACAAAAGTAATCAGCGAATCGTTAATCCAGTCAATGCTGATTTGTCCGTCAGGAGTCATTTCCTTCTTTTTAAGTATATTCCGGTATTCCGGTTGCTCGGTCATTATTTGATGAATGGTTGCAATGGTCAGTTTAACGATTTCAATATTCTGTTTTTCGTTATGACCTCCTACATTATAAATTTCACCATCCTTTCCGTTATGGATAATCATGTCGATAGCTTTACAATGATCTTCCACGTAGAGCCAGTCGCGTACGTTGGTACCGTCTCCATATACAGGCAGACGTTTTCCTTCCAGAATGTTCTTGATAATGAGAGGAATCAGTTTTTCAGGGAAATGGTATGGTCCGTAGTTGTTGGAGCAGCGGCTGATAGTGACAGGCATTTTATAGGTGTCACGGTAAGCCATTACGATTAAATCAGCACTGGTTTTTGAGGCGCTGTACGGACTGTGCGGACAAAGCGGAGTTTCTTCGGTGAAATATCCTTCTGTCCCTAAAGAACCATATACTTCATCAGTAGAAACCTGGTGGAATCGAACGCCTTTTTTCCAGGTAGGATAGCCGTTTTCATCTTTTCCTGTGACCCATGCACGACGGGCTGCATCCAGTAGGTTCTGTGTTCCCAAAATGTTGGTCTGTAAGAATAATTGCGGATTTTCGATGCTGCGGTCCACATGACTTTCAGCTGCAAAGTTTACGATGTAATCAAACTTGTAGTCAGCAAATAACTGGTCGGCCAAATTACGGTCACAGATATTTCCTTTTACAAAGAAGCAACGTTCGTTGTCGATGTCCTGTGAGATTGTTTCCAGGTTCCCGGCATATGTCAAAGCGTCGAGAATTACAATCTTGATGTCGTCATGTTTGCCCAGAATATATTTTATATAATTGGCTCCGATGAATCCGGCAGCTCCAGTAACTAGATAAGTTTTCATATAGAGTTTTATTTTGAATGCAAATTTCGGAAAGTTTTTTGGATGTGACAAGACTTTTTTGTTTTAATCATTCAATTCAATTACCTCCAGGTCAGAGAAATTTCCGTTTTCTATGTTGAATCGTACAAGTGTGCGTACCCGATGAAAACCATATTTTCCGGCAGCTCCCGGGTTGATATTGAGTAGCCCCAGGTTGCGGTCGTATTTAACTTTTAGAATGTGTGAATGGCCACTGATAAACAGCTTTGGGGGATGTATCATAAGTGTTTCCCGAATGGAAGAATCATACTTTCCAGGATAACCTCCGATGTGTTTGATGAGTATGTCGGTACCTTCCAGTTGGAAACGGTTGATTTCTGGGAAGCGTATACGCAAGTCTTGTCCGTCGATGTTGCCATAGACAGCTCTCAGTGGACGAAAATCCGCCAGACGTTCGGCTACCTCCAATGAACCGATGTCGCCGGCATGCCATATTTCGTCACAATTTTCGAAATATTTCAGGTAACGTTTGTCCCAGTAGCCGTGGGTATCCGATAAGAGTCCGATTCTTTTCATTTTTCTTTTGCTTTTGTCCGGCAAAGATACTACATTTGAAAAAACCTTGAATGATTTCAGTATATGGAAAAACACTATAATTATTTCAACCGAGATATAAGCTGGTTGTCATTTAATCACCGCGTATTGCTGGAGGCAGATGATGATACGCTTCCTCTGTTCGAAAGAATTAATTTCATAGCTATTTATTCGTCGAATCTTGAAGAGTTTTATCAGGTTCGTGTGGCGGAACATAAAGCGGTAGCATCTGGAGGTAAGAGTGAAGACATGACTGTGGAGGAAGCTCATAATCTGATTCGGCAGATTACGGATACGGTGAACCGTCAGTTGGAAGACCGTGTACGCATCTATGAAGAAAAGATTCTTCCGGCATTACGACGTAATCATGTGGTGTTTTACCAGAGTAAAAGCGAGGTGGAGGATTTTCATAAGGAGTTTGTGCATCGCTTTTTTATGGAAGAAGTGTTTCCCTACATTCAGCCGGTGAAAATCGATTCGGATAATGTGCGCTTTTTCTTGAGGGACAGACGTTTGTATCTGGCTGTAAGGGTATGGAAAGATGCGCAGGAGAAGCCGGAATATTATATTATAAAAATGCCTTATAGTAAGGTGCCCCGCTTTGTGCAGCTTCCTTCGCATGAGGGATATTATTACCTCATGTTTCTGGAGGATATAATTAAGGCCAATTTGAAAGAGGTGTTTATTGGCTACAAGGTAGAATGCAGTTATTGTTGTAAGATTTCACGTGATGCTGATGTGTTTGTAGATGATGTACCTGCTGAGAGCATGGTGGAAAAATTGAAGGAGAAGGTGAAGAAGCGGAAGATTGGCGCTATCTGTCGTTTTGTATATGACCGGAAAATGCCGGATGATTTTCTGGATGCCTTGGTAGAAGCATTGGGTATCAACCGGGAAGAGCTTGTGCCGGGCGACAAGCATCTGAATCTGGAAGACTTGGCATCCCTTCCCAATCCAAATCCGGATATTCCGGCCATTGTCAAGCCGCAGCCGATGTTCTTGCCTGGAATGAACGAAAACCACTTTATGTATCGTCGGATAGCCAAACGGGATATGCTGCTTTATTATCCGTATCACAGTTTTGAACATTTCATTCATTTTCTGTATGAAGCCGTTCATGATCCTTTTTGCCGTGAAATTATGATTACGCAGTATCGTGTGGCGGAACATTCGGAAGTGATTAATGCCTTGATTGCTGCCGCACGAAACGGGAAGCATGTCACGGTGTTTGTAGAGTTGAAGGCTCGCTTTGATGAGGAAAATAACTTGGCTACGGCCGAATTGATGCGGAAGGCGGGTATTGACATTATATTCAGCATTCCGGGACTGAAAGTACATGCCAAGGTGGCATTGATTCTCCGGAAGAATGACAAGGGAGAACGGTTAAGAAGTTACGCGTATGTCAGTACGGGTAATTTTAATGAGAAAACGGCAAAGATTTATGCAGACATAGCTTTGTATACCTGTAACAAGCAGATAGTGGACGACATGTGTACCCTGTTTAAGGTCTTGCGGAAAGAAGTGACAGAGCCTCGTTTCAAACGCCTGTTGATAGCACGTTTCAATCTGCTTCCAGAATTGAAAGCCCTGATTCAACAGGAAATTGATTTTGTAAAAGAAGGAAAGCCTGGCCGGATTATTTTGAAGATGAATGCCTTGCAGGATACGGCTATGATAGATGAGCTGTATCGTGCCAGTGAGGCAGGGGTGCAGATTGATTTGATTGTAAGAGGAATCTGCTGTCTGGTTCCGGGAGAATCGTTTAGTCGGAATATTCGGGTTACCCGTATCGTGGATAGTTTTTTGGAGCATGCCCGCGTGTGGTACTTTGGGAATGGAGGTGATCCGTTAGTTTTTATCGGTTCGCCCGACTGGATGCGTCGTAATTTGTATCGTCGTATCGAGGCGGTAACTCCTATTCTCGACGGCAGACTTCGTCGGGAATTGACAGACATGCTGGAACTCCAGTTATCGGCCAATCGGAAAGCATGTTGGGTAGATAATCAGTTGCGGAATATCTTTAAAAGAAAACCGGGTAACGATGATGTGCGCGCGCAGTACGATTTTTATGAATATTTGAAAAACAAGTTGGCTGAGAACTAATCAGCCGACTTGTTTTTGTTTTCTGATATAAGCAGTAATTTGTCTCCTGGTTTCAATTCCATTTGTCCGTTGGGAATCAGGAACTCACTGCCACGTTTCACGAGCATAACCAACGTTCCTTTGGGAATCTGCATTTCGGCCAGTCTGTTTTTATTTTCCAGCATTTCGGCTGTCAGGGTGAGGTCATTCAGGCGGGTGTCGATTTCTTCCGGCAGTTCCACTCCAAATTCATTCCCTTCTTTAGGTGCGGGCAAGTCCAGCTGTAGGATTTTTGCCGCCTTTGTAATGGTCATCCCCTGAATGACCAAAGACAGAAGCGTGATGAAGAATACAATGTTGAACAATTGCTGCGAACCTTCAATCTGTGCCAATACCGGATAAGTCGCAAAAATGATGGGGGTAGCTCCTCTCAGTCCCACCCACGAAACAAACAGTCTGCCTTTATTCGTAATGTTACGGAAAGGTAGCAGGCAGAGGAATACGCTGAGCGGACGGGCAACGAGAATCATAAACACACCAATCAGTAAGGCTACCGCTGCGATATCGAGCATTTCGTGTGGGTTGACCAGTAGTCCTAAAGTAAGGAACATGATAATTTGGAAAAGCCAGGTCAGTCCGCTCATAAAGGTATTGATTTCTTTTCGGAAAGCCAGTCGGGTGTTTCCAAGAATGACTCCCATGATGTAGACAGCCAGATAGGCATTTCCTTTCAGCAGGTCCGTAATGGTGAAGGTAATGAATACCAGGCTCAACAAGAGGATTGAGTAAAGCGAACTGTTGGACAGGTTGATGCGGTTTATCAGCCATACGCTGAATCGTCCCATGGCGTAACCGATGACTCCACCGAAGAAGAACTGCACGAGCAGGTCTTTGGTAATCAGTAGAAAATCAGGATTGCTTCCACTTGAAATCACCTGTATCAGCACGATGGTCAGCATGTAGGCCATCGGGTCGTTACTTCCACTCTCCAATTCTAGCATGGGGCGTAGATTCTGTTTCAAGTTCATGCGCTGGGAGCGGAGTAGGTTGAACACAGAAGCAGAGTCTGTAGACGACATGGTAGCGGCAAGCAGCAAGGAACTAAGCAGGGTTAATTCTATGTTGGTTCGGTTCCAGTCGGAAATATAGAATATAAATATACCGGTCAGCAAGGTTGTAAGCAATACACCGGCAGTTGACAGTACAATACCGGGAGTAAGGATGGGTTTGATTTCGTTGTATTTGGTATCCATACCTCCGGAAAACAGGATAATACTTAGTGCCATCATTCCAATGAATTGCGCGTCTGAAGCACTGTTGAATTGCAGTCCGAGTCCGTCACTGCCAAAACACATTCCTACTATCAGGAAAAGTAGAAGAGTGGGAATACCAAACCGGTATCCGGTTTTACTGATGAGAATGCTGGAAAAAATAAGGATAGAGCCAATCATCAGTATGTTTTCAGCTGTAAAAATCATGATTATGTAATAATAAATAAAGTAATGTGAATGTTGTATATGTATTATAATGTTCAAAGGTAAGAAAATGTTTGGCAGGCAAATGCTTTTTGTAAAGATTTTTGTGAATCTATTGTCTCTTCTGTAGTACTTTTTCAGTATGTACTTGCTAAAAGTGGAAAATTCTACGACAAATTCTCTGTTTCACACAGTGAAATACAAAAACCATAGTGTGGGATACATATTTCACACTGTGGGATATAAATCTCGCACTGTGAAACAGAGAACTTTTTCCTACGTTTTGTAGAATGTATGAGGAGAAAATTAGGAATATGTAGGGCAATTTATACTTGTTTGTGGAATGGTACTATAATTCTATAGAAATTTATTTTTGTTTTCAAGAAAAAATGTATATTTGCAATGTTTTGTTCCGTATTGATTTCCGGTTTGGCGAAATCGCGGATGAAAAGGGAATCGGGTGAAAGTCCCGGACAGTCCCGCTGCTGTAAGCTCCAGACATTTACGTTTGTCTACCCTCTGCAAGGCCACTGTCTTTTAAATGAAGATGGGAAGGCAAGACAAACGGGAGTAAGTCAGAAGACCTGCAAAACAAAGTCATGCTTGCATTCTCGAGGAAAGAATGGCAAGAACGTGCGTAATGTAGAATTACAATTAAAACTTAAATGAACAGATTGAAGAAACTGGCTATTACTGTCGGCTGTCGCTTTCTTATAGCTATGTGTCTTTGCTTGTTTGCAGGTGTAGATATTATTTATGCCCAACATGCGGACTCTGATAGTATTACAGGAAAGGTGCACCAGATTCCGGATGTGACGGTGAGTGGGAAGAAGACGATGAATAAAATATCTTCAGTTGTTCCCGTGCAGCGTTTGGGAAAAGATATGATGGAAGATCTGGGTATTCAGAATATGGCAGATGCGGTAAGGCGTTTTGCAGGCACTGATGTGCGTGATTATGGAGGTACGGGAGGATTGAAAACAGTTTCCGTTCGAAATATGGGAGCTGCCCATACTGCAATTAGTTATGATGGAGTTGCGGTAAGCAATTGTCAGGCTGGACAGATAGATATAGGGCGTTTTTCTTTAGACAACGTAGAGTCTTTATCGTTAAGTGTAGGTCAGAATGAAGATATGCTTCAGTCTGCCAGACTGTATGCTTCGGCTGGAGTCTTGAATATTGAAACATCTCGTCCCGAGTTTCTGGAGGATAGAAAATGGCAATTGTTGTTTCAGGTAAAAAGCGGTTCTTTTGGACTGGTTAATCCTTATTTTCGATATGGACAACAGCTAGGCGAAAAGACGGTCTTGTCTGTTGACGGAGACTATTTACGTTCGGATGGACAGTATCCTTTTTTGCTGAAAAATGGGAAATATACTCAGACAGAGAAAAGAACGAATTCGGAAGTGGATTCCTGGCATACAGAATGGAATCTTGTTCATGAATTTAAGGAAGATAAAAAATTGAATGTTAAGGCATACTATTATCAGTCAGAACGTGGATTACCGGGAGCTGTGATTTTGTATAATCCTGTTTCAAATGAACGCCTTTGGGATAAGAATGCTTTTGTGCAAGCAAAATATCAGGATAAAATATCTGAGAAATGGTCATTACAGGCATTGGCTAAATACAATTATGCCTGGAATAAATACCAGGATAAGGGGGCACAATATGAGGGGGGAGTTTCCACAGATCATTATACCCAGCATGAATATTATGCCTCAGGAGCTGTTTTGTATCGACCGTTTCAGGGCTTTTCCGTATCATTGGCTCAAGATTTAGCAGTGAATACACTGGATAGCAATTTACCGGATTGTCCGTTTCCCACTCGTGTGACTTCTTTGACAGCCTTACATGCCCGCTATCAATTGGATGGTGTGCAAATGGATGCTTCCTTGATAAATACATATATAAAGGAACATGTGGAGAGTGGAGAAAAGCCGGATGATTTGAAGAAATTATCCCCTTCTTTTTCGGTGAATTGGAGACCTCTAAGTGATCAGGATTTTTTCTTACGTGCGATGTATAAAAGTACTTTTCGTACCCCAACATTTAACGACTTGTATTATTATCGTTTAGGAAATCGCTCTCTTCGTCCGGAAAAAGCAAAGGAATATAACATTGGCGTAACGTGGGGGGCCAAAAGAAACTCTGTATGGGACTACTTGACATTTACAGGAGATGTGTACTTTAATCAGGTAACAGACAAGATTGTGGCTTTTCCTTCTACTTATGTATGGAGAATGGCGAATTATGGGAAAACTCATATATGGGGAGCGGATATTACTCTTTCTATGGGTATTCCTTTAGGTGAATTGTTTAAAGCATATGTATCAGGAAGTTATACATGGCAAAAGGCTGTTGATTTGACTGACCCGAATGCTAAAAATTATAAGGATCAATTGCCTTATACGCCAGAACATAATGGGAACGGTTCCGTCATTTTGGAAACTCCATGGGTAAAATTAGGATATAGTTTGATTGGAGTCGGAAAAAGATATTACTTCTCACAGAATATTCCAGAGAATGAGATTGAAGGATATGTGGAACAAACGCTAACTCTTTCTCGGCAATTTTCATTTAAGACCTGTCGTTTAAGACTACAGGCAGATTTAATTAATTTCATGAATGAGCAATATGAGGTAATAAAGTATTATCCAATGCCAGGGCGTTCATGGAAAATAACAGCTGCTATTCATTTTTAAATTTAAATATTTATGCAATTTAGAAAATTATTTTTCAGTTTGTGCTGCATGGTGACATTAGGAGCGTCACTGGTAGCTTGTAGCGAAGATGAAGAGTTATTTGATGACAGTGGTTCTAAGGTTACCCTTCCTACTCATCGGGCATTTATTCTGAATGAAGGTACCATGGGGTATAACAATGCAACATTGTCTTTTTATGCACCGGATAAAGATGCCGAATTTATTAATGATATTTTTTATACTCAGAATCAGGCTAAATTAGGTGATACAGGACAGTCCATGATTGAATATAATAATGACCTTTATGCAATTATTGCAGGTTCAAGATATTTGGTTCGGATGAATACGGCTGGAGTAGAGAAACAGCGCTATACAATTCCAGAATCAGAAGGAGCTCCTCGTTATTTGGCAGCTGATGACGGATATATTTATATGACGCAATATGGTGGTCAAGTGACGAAACTGGATGCAAATACCTTGAAGGTTGTTGGTACATTTAAGGGAGGAGCCAATCTGGAAGGTATTGCTGAATGTGATGGCAAGTTGTACGTGGCTAATTCATATTTAAAGAATGATGCCGGGAATCAGTATCAGAAAGAGTTGTTTGTCATTAATGCAGATAACATGCAGTTAGAAACGACTTTAACTGTTGATATTAACCCGAATCAAGTGTTGGAAGAAGATGGAAAAATTTTCTTGATTTCTTGGGGAAATTATGCGGATAAAGGATATTCTGCTCAGATGATAGAGCCGCAGAATGGTAATAAGCAGACTTCGTTAGGAGTTGCTACTAATATGGCTGTAGGAGATGATATGGTGTATTTTGTAAATTCGGAAACAGATTATTCTAATTGGCCTGAAACAAGCACGAACAATACATTCTTCTCTTATAATATTAAGACTGCTACGGTAAATTCATCTTCTTTCCTGAAAAATGCACCGGCAGAACTGGCTACATCAAGTGTATACATGATGAGTGTGGATGATGAGAAGGGAGATATTTATATTGGAGTGACATTCTATTCGAACTCAAATGGTACGATGTATCGTTTTGACCGTAGCGGTAACTTTGTAGAAAAGTTTGATTGTGGTGGTCAGAACCCTAAAACAATGGTTTTCATTGATTGATTTTTATGAAACAAATTTTACTATCTGCCCATATAGTAATTACAGTCTTGCTTCTCTCTGCCTGCGGCGGAGGAAGCAAGGCTTCTTCCGTTCAGGAGGAAGGAGATACCCTGAAAATGAGGTATGCCACCAACTTGTCTGTGGTAAAGTTCTCTGATTATACCATGGTTTCTATCCGTAACCCATGGGATACATTGAAAATATTGCATACTTATCTGTTAACAGATAAAAATCAACCGATTCCGGAGAATCTGCCGGAGGGGACTGTCGTACGGGTTCCGTTGGAACGGGCCGTGGTGTATTCTGTGGTGCATGGAAGTGTGTTGAAAGAATTGGGACAGGCCAAAAGTATCAGGGGAGTCTGCAATCTGGAATATTTCAAGATGCCGGAGGTACAGAATGGATGCCGGAATGGAGAAATTGTAGATTGCGGAAACGGAATGAATCCGGATATTGAGAAAATTATCGACCTTCGTCCGGATGCTATCATGCTTTCCCCGTTTGAGAACAGCGGAGGATACGGTCGGGTAGGAAAGTTGGGAGTACCCGTGATAGAATGTGCGGATTATATGGAAACCTCTCCGTTGGGGCGTGCGGAATGGTTGCGCTTTTACGGATTACTGGTAGGGCAGGAACAGCGGGGAGATTCACTTTTTGCACAGATAGAAAAAGAATACCTGGCAGTAAAGGATTTGGCGGCACAGGCTACCTCCCGTCCTACGGTATTAAGTGATTTGAAGTATGGCTCTGCATGGTATATCGCCGGAGGGCAGAGTACTACAGGACGCTTGTATGCAGATGCCGGAGCAGATTATGTTTTTGCAGAATTGCCGAACAGCGGTTCTGTGCCGATGGCTTTTGAAGCCGTCTTCGACAAAGGAGAACATGCCGATTTCTGGTTGATAAAATACAATCAGCCACAAGATAAGACCTATAAGGAACTTCAGAAGGACTACTCGCTTTATACTCGTTTCAAGGCATTCCGCGAACGTCGGATTTATGGATGTAACACCTATCGGATACCTTTTTATGAAGAATCCCCTTTTCATCCGGAGATATTGTTGAAAGATATGGTAAAAATATTCCATCCCGAGTTGCTTGAAGGTTATGAACCGAAATATTTTAGTAATTTAGCGGAATGATACATTCTGATAAAAAACATTACGTAATATTCGGCACCTTGGCTCTTTTGATAGCGCTTTTAGTGGTAGCCAATTTATTTTTAGGTTCGGTAGATATTCCGGCGCAGGAAGTGCTGCGTATTTTAAGTGGAGAAGAGGCTGAAAAGGCAAGCTGGACGTTTATCGTGTGGGAATCGCGTTTTCCTCAATGCATCACGGCTTTGCTTTGTGGAGCTGCCTTGTCGGCTTCCGGACTGATGTTGCAGACGGTTTTCAGTAACCCATTGGCCGATTCTTCTATTTTAGGAATCAGTTCAGGAGCCAGCTTGGGAGTCGCACTTGTGATGCTTGCCGGAGGAGGAACCATTGCCACAGGTGTGTTTACACTTTCCGGATTTTTTTCTGTCATATTAGGTGCATTTTTGGGTGCTGTAGCTGTGTTGGCTTTGGTATTGTTTTTATCCTCTTTGATAAAAAGTAATGTAATGCTGCTCATAGCCGGTATCATGATAGGCTATATTACTTCTTCACTGATTTCTTTGTTGAATTTCTTTGCTACGGCAGAAGGAGTCCACTCGTATATGGTGTGGGGAATGGGAAACTTTGGTGGAGTTTCTTTGGAGCAGCTTCCGGCCTTTTCGTTGCTGACTGTGGTAGGCTTGTTAGTAGCAGTTATGCTTATTAAGCCTTTGAATGCCTTGCTTTTGGGGCCGCGCTATGCCGAAAATCTGGGAGTGAATATTCGCCGGGTACGTAACTTCTTATTGTTGGCTACCGGATTGCTGACTGCGGTAACGACTTCATTCTGTGGCCCTATATCTTTTATCGGTCTGGCAGTTCCTCATCTGGCTCGTTTGATGCTGGGTACCTCCAACCATAATTCGCTGATGCCTGTTACGCTGCTTGCCGGAGGAGCATTGGCATTGCTGTGTAACTTGATTTGCGTCCTTCCGGGAGAGTCGGGGGTAATACCGCTGAATGCCGTAACTCCAATCTTGGGGGCGCCGGTCATCATTTATGTCATTATCAATCAACGTCGAATTCAATATTTTAACTGATGAGTCAATCGGAAATCGTGGTAGAGGGTCGTAACCTGACAATCGGTTATCAGGTAGGGAAGAAGCGGACGGAAGTGCATTCCGGTCTGAATTTTCAGCTTTTTCGTGGAGAACTGACATGTCTGCTGGGAGCGAACGGAGCAGGTAAGTCTACCTTGCTTCGCACTTTGGCGGCTGCTCAACCGTCTTTATCTGGCGACTTGAAACTGTTGGGGCGTGATTTGTCTGCCTACTCCGAACGTGAGTTGTCAAGAACCATAGGGGTCGTATTGACAGACCGTACGCAAGCAGGAGGGTTGACAGTATATGAACTGGTCGCCTTGGGACGACAGCCTTATACAGGATTTTTCGGGCGCTTGAACAAAGCCGACAAGCAATTGGTGGAACATGCGCTGCAAGCCGTGGAGATAGCTCATAAGGCACGGTGCTATATGGCAGAACTTTCTGACGGAGAACGGCAGAAGGTGATGATTGCCAAAGCACTGGTGCAGGAATGTCCGTTGATATTGTTGGATGAACCGACCGCTTTTTTAGATGTGGTAAGCCGTATTGAAATCATGAATCTTCTGCATCGTCTGGCCATAGAGGAAAAGAGGGCTATTCTTCTGTCTACTCATGATATTGAACAGGCGTTGGTTTTGTCTGATCGTCTTTGGCTTCTTTCTTCAACCGGAGGGTTGGAATGTGGCGTGACGGAAGATCTGATATTGAACAACCGGATGGATACATTGTTTGCCAATCATGCCCGGATTAAGTTTGATTTGATGCATGGTGGCTTTTCTCCTGAGGTGTCGGGGGAGAAATCTATTGTTTTAAAGGCGAAAGATGAAGTGCTGCGTCATTGGGCACAAAATGCCTTGAACCGTCATCACTATTTTTGTCTGGATACTTGTTCTTCCGCTCAGAAGCTGCCTTTACTGGATGTGCAAGCACCCGATATGCTTCTTTATACAGATGAAAACGGACGAACTACATGTTTTTCTACCTTTGAGGCATTACTTCATGATATATAATTATTAGTGAATAAGCTTATTTGAAAGATATTTGTTATTTTTGCTTGACATAGTTGAAACGAAAACAATAGATATATGATAGCCGTGATAAAAATGGCCGGCACATCTCCTGAACTGTACAGTTGCATAGCCCCGTTGGTGATGAATCCGGAAATTATTAAGTATAATCATAATTATCCCTTTAAAACCAATGAATCATTTATTTGGTTTGTGGCATTTTATGCTAATCAGGTAGTCGGTTTTTTTCCTGTAGAGGTACGGAAAAAATCTTTGGTAATCAATAACTATTATGTCAGTAATGACGATGAAGATGTTTTTGTGAGCTTATTGAAGGCTGTGGATAATGATTTCTTGGGAGAAGAAAGGGACGTGGAGGCTGTTGTTCAGAAACCTCATGAATCATATTTCCGTACACACGGATTTGAAATAGAACGTGCGTGGAGCTTGTATCTTAAAATGAGGAAGAAGCATGAAAACGAATGAAAAACCGAAAAATGTCTATGAACTGACACAAGAGCGTTTGGCTGTTCTTTTTAAAGAATTTGATAACATTTACGTGTCGTTTTCTGGAGGAAAGGACAGTGGTGTGCTGCTTAATTTATGTATTGATTATATACGTCGGCATCAACTGAATATAAAGCTTGGTGTCTTTTTTATGGATTATGAAGTGCAGTATGACCATACCATTGAGTTTGTTAATCGTATTTTGGAGAAGAATAAAGATATTCTTGATGTGTATCGGGTTTGCGTTCCTTTTAAAGTAAGGACGTGTACTTCCATGTATCAGCATTATTGGCGACCATGGGATGAGAAAGTACGAGATATTTGGGTACGAGAAATTCCTCAAAATGTGCTGAGGGCACAAGATTTTGATTTCTTTCATGAAAATATGTGGGACTATGAGTTCCAACTACGTTTTGCTGCCTGGTTGCATGAAAAGAAAAAGGCAGTACGTACAGCTTGTCTGGTGGGTATACGAACTCAAGAAAGCTATAACCGATGGCGTACCATTTACGGTGGTTTGAAGCAACAGCTTTATCACAATTATCAGTGGACTTCCAAGATTGCCAATGATGTGTATAATCTTTATCCCATTTATGATTGGAAAACGACTGATATCTGGACTGCAAATGGAAAATTCGGTTGGGATTACAATCGCCTGTATGACCTTTATTATTATGCAGGTGTGAGCTTGGAACGGCAGCGAGTTGCCAGTCCTTTTATTAGTGAGGCCATTGAGAGTTTACGCTTGTATAAAGCTATAGAGCCGGATACTTGGGGACGGATGATTGGCCGTGTGAACGGAGTTAATTTTTCTGCTATTTATGGAGGTACCCATGCGATGGGATACGGTTCTATTAAATTACCGGAGGGGCATACTTGGAAGTCCTTCATGGAATTTCTACTTTCCACACTTCCGGAGGAAACCCGAAGAGGTTATTTAAACAAGCTGCATACCAGCATTAAGTTCTGGAGAACGAAAGGTGGTTGTTTGAGTGATGAAACGATAGCAAAACTTGAAAAGCTGAATATCCCGATAACGGTAAGAAATAAAAGTAACTACAAGACGACCAAGCGTCCGGTTATGATGGAGTATTTGGATGATATTGATATTGCGGAGTTCAGGGAAATACCTACTTATAAACGTATGTGCTTGTGTATTCTTCGTAATGATTATGCATGTAAATATATGGGATTTGCCATGAACAAAGAAGAGAAAAAAATGAAAGATTATATTTTACAACAATATAAGAAGATATGGACATAGAAGAGAAAACAAGTCCGGTTTACCATGTAAAAGCCGTACCGGTGGAGAAAGTGTGTGCCAATAATTATAATCCGAATGTGGTGGCACCCCCAGAAATGAAGTTATTGGAACTGTCAATTTGGGAAGATGGATTTACTATGCCTTGCGTATGTTATTATGACAAGGAAAATGACAAGTATATTATTGTAGATGGGTTTCATCGTTATCAGGTGCTGAAAACCTCTCAGCGAATTTATGAACGTGAGAAAGGGATGTTGCCTGTAGTGGTAATTGATAAGGATTTGTCTAACCGTATGGGATCTACCATCCGTCATAATCGTGCGCGGGGGACTCATGATATTGGATTAATGACGAATATTGTGGCGGAACTGGCCCAGGCTGGGATGTCGGATAAATGGATTATGAAAAATATAGGAATGGATAAAGATGAATTACTTCGTTTAAAGCAGGTTTCGGGGTTGGCATCTTTGTTTGCAGACAATGATTTTTCTATCCCCACTCCCCAGTCCATTTTACCGGAGAGTGAAGAGTAAAGTTCTTTTTAGTATATAACGTAGCCTAAGATACCACTGCATACAATCAGCAGAATCGGGTTTACCTTATATCGGTTGGAAGCAATGAAGCATCCGATAAAAAGCAGGATGCTGATAATGATTTGGTACGTGTCTGTTCCGAAATTTTCCCCATTCATCAGTACGAGAGCAGCAGCTGCAAGCAGACCGACTACTCCGGGACGCAGGCCATTAAATACGGCTTCTACTGCCGGATGACGTTGATATTTCAGAAAAAAACGGCTGATAAATATCATGAGTATAAACGAAGGTAGTACCACAGAGAATGTGGCCACCGTAGAGCCTAGTATGCCGACTGCGTGTGAGTAGCCGGCATTTACCATGGCCGTGTATCCCACGTAGGTAGCAGAATTAATACCAATAGGACCAGGGGTCATCTGGCTGATAGCGATGATGTCTGTAAAGTCGGACGAACTGAGCCATTCGTAACGGGTGACTACCTCTCCTTGTATCATGGAAATCATGGCGTAACCTCCCCCGAATCCGAATAAGCCTATTTTGAAAAACGTGTAGAATAGTTTCAGTAATAAAAGTACCATAGTTTATCTCCTTTTAGTTATATTTCTTTTGGTAGCGTCCATAAAGGTAACCTCCTAATCCACTGAGGATGATGACATAGATAGGCGAAAAACCGAGAAGCCATATCAGTAGTGCCGAAACCACCGGAATCCAGATATTGTATCGGTTGATACGGGCCGATTTTGCCATTTTGAAGGTAGGAGCTGCAATTAAGGCTACTACTGCGGGGCGGATGCCTTTGAACACATGTTCTACAGCTTTTATATGTTGGAATTGTCTGAAAAACAGAGCGATAGCAAGGATGATGAGAAAAGAGGGAAGTATGGTACCTAGAGCCATCCAGAAAGCTCCCCAGAATCCTTTCAGTTTATAGCCGATAAAGATGGCAATGTTGACGGCAAAGATGCCTGGTACAGTTTGTGCCAGTGCCATCAAGTCAAGAAAGTCTTCCTTTTTTATCCATTTTCGTTTGTCTACCAGGTCGGCCTCTATTAAAGGAACCATGGCATATCCTCCTCCAATGGTGAATAGACCTATTCGGAAGAAGATGAAAAATGCTCTTAAATAGAAATTCATGTTATTGCGTTTAATTCTTTTTCATGTAAATACTTGGGGGGACTCCATAAAATTTTTTAAAGGTATCCGTAAAATATTTGGGGTCGGCAAAACCCATTTTGTCTGAAACCTCGGCTACCGTATAGCGCTGGCTTTTTAACATTAGGGCAGCTTCTTGCATTCTGATATTACGGATAAACTCAGCTGGAGCTATTCCCGTTAAAGCTTTAATCTTGTTGTAGAAGCTGGTACGGCTCATGTTAACTGAAGTGCACAGGGTATCTACATTGAAGTTCTTTCCTAATCCTTCTTTGACAAGTTCGGTCACTTTCTGAATAAACTCGTCGTCCAGGCTTGTGGGCAATTCCACGGCAGGAGCTTCTTCCGGTAATGCGGTTACGGCCGATTTAAAGCGGTCACGTAACATCCTTCGGTTTTCTATAAGGGTATGAATGGTAGCTTTTAAAATATGTATATCAAAAGGTTTCACCAGATACTGGTCGGCTTTAATTTCCAGTCCTTCCAGAATATGTTCCTTGTCGCCGAGTGCGGTAAGAAGAATAATTGGAATATGGCTAGTTTCCATTTGTTCTTTCAGTATCTGGCACATTCTTTTGCCATCCATTATTGGCATCATGATATCAGACAGAATTAAGTCCGGTTGCTTTTCGTGGACAAAATCAAGGGCTTCTTGTCCATTGCCAACACCCTCTACACGATAGGTGTCTGAGAGGCTGTGCATAATGAACGATCTCAGAGATACATTATCTTCTACCACAAGAATGAAAGGAGCTTGTCCGTCTGTCTGTACATTGGTGAATTGTACATCTGTTATAATACTTTCCGTTGTCTTTTTTTCTATAGCCTGTGTCTTCTCCGTGGTGGCTTCTTTTTCTTCTTTTTTATACAGATAGTTTTTGCTTTTTATGGGGAAACTCAATACGAAAGTGGTTCCTACGTTTTCTGTACTGCTGAATGAGATTTTACCTTCATGATTTTCAATCAGGCGATAGGTCAGCAACATTCCGATGCCACATCCAGTGGTAGTCTGGTTGGCAGTGTTGTATCCTCTGAACAAATATTTGAAGAGTTTTTTCTGGTCTTCTTTGTTCATTCCAATGCCAGTATCAGAGATGGTGAGTGTCCAGTTGTTTTTGTTGTGTTCAGCTTTTAGCGATACACTCCCTCCTTGCGGGGTATATTTCAGGGCATTAGACAACAAGTTACGTAAGATGGAATCCATTTTACTTACATCAATCCATACATTCAGGCTATCAAACGTACTTTCGTAAGACAGTTTGATGTCTTTCTGGCGGGCAAAACTTTCAAACTGAAGCAGGTAGTTGCTTAAGTAATGGTTTAATTCGTGCTCTGTCACGATGGTTTGTGAAGAGTATAGTTCTTCTTTCTGAAAGTTAATCAGGTTATTAGCCAGTTCTGCCAGGTTCTCGGTGCTTTGCATGGCTAGCTTAATATTCTTTTGTCCGTTTTCACTTAAGTTTTCCTTTTCCATGATTTCACTCAGAGGAGCCTTAATCATGGTCAACGGTGTACGGATATCGTGTGCGGCATGTGTAAAGAAATTGATTTTTTCTTCAGAAGTTTTCCGCTCACGTTTGATAATCTGGTAGCGCAGGAAAGTGTAGGCTGCTCCACTAATCAACAAAGCATATACCAGAAAGGCCCAGAAAGTCAGCCAGAAAGGGCGTTCTACCATAATCTGTATTTCTCTTTCTTCCAGTATCTGCTGGTTATCGAGCAGGATAGATCGCACTTTTAGAGTATAATTACCTGGCGATAAGTTAGTATAGCGTATGGTTCCGTTGCTGGTGGGAGGAGTCCATTGGTCGTAGAATCCTTCCAGTTTCCAACTATACAGAATACTTGATGGATTGTCGAAATTGATGGAAGACACGTCCATTGAGAATGTGTTCTGGTCGTATTTCAATTGAATGAAATTGGTTTCGTCCAGAATTTTTGTCAAAGGAGAATTCTTTTCCATCGGGTATACAGGGTGGTACATGATATTCAGGTTAGAGAATACCATGTGACTAGAAAAGTTTGAAGGTAGTTCCAGGCTGTCGGGCAAGATAATAACTCCCTCGTTGCTTCCAAAAATCAGCTGACCGTTTCGGGTATGTATTCCGGCAGTCGGATTAAAGTTAGCTCCTTGTAAACCTTGTTCCCGGGTCCAGTTGGTAAAAGTCTGTTCTTTCAGATTATAGAAAGACAGTCCATTTTCTGTTCCTAAAAACAAATTACCGTTCTTGTCAGGAACAATACTATAGATATTATTGGTTTGCAAGCCGCTGTTATTGGCCATGCAGTGTGTGATTTCATTTGTTTGATTATCAATGACAAACAACCCGTTACCGTAGGTGCCGACATACGTTTTTTTCAAATCGGGAGTATTGTAGATTGCATTGATACAGCCAAAGTCTTCTTTTTCCATGTAAGGATACAGTTGCTGTTTCGGTTTATCGAATACATATAATCCTTGTATGGTTCCTACCCAGAAAGAATTTTCATTTCTTTCTAAAAGATACGTGATAGGGTAGGAGCTACTGTATTCCTGTTTTTCCTGCGTACGTGTATCAAAGTTTTTCAGGCTGTAGAATCCTCCACTCCAGATAACTTCATTTTTATCTTTTATCAGTCCGCGGATATATTTGTCCGGGGTTTCACGTGCCTGCGATTTTCCTTGCTGATGGAAAGTTGTAGTTCCGGCCTTCTTGTCTATGCGGAAGATGCCGGACATATAACCTCCGGCCAGGATAATTCCCGGTCTTATTTCGCATACAGACAAGAAGATATGATTCTCATATTGAGGAAGTTCCTTCTCTGTGCAATAGCTTTTCCACTTTTTTTCACTTATGTCATAACAGCTTATTCCGTTACAGGTGGCATACCATATATCTCCATCAGAGTCTTCCATGATGCCGTTAATACAGTCGTTTGACAAAGTGTTGCTGCTGTTCGGTGCATGTTTAAGCCATTGGTATTTAGGGTATTTTTCTGAATAGACGGTAATACCGATGGGATAAATCACGTTCCAGATACGGTTACTCTGGTCCATATAGATATCCTTGATGATACTTCCGTTCATCTTGTTGAAACTCTCATTGTCTTCTTTTAAGAAATGAGAAAGTTCCTTTTTTCTGACATCCAGTTTGTATACTCCGTCTCCATCGGTTGCAATGAACACTTCATCCAGGTTTTTCCGGTTGGGCGTGATGGTGTTAACTCCAATGTCTTTCAGGTGTTTTCCGATGTCTATTAATTCTCCACTATCTGGGGTATAGATAAACAATTTATCGAGCAGGGCATTGATGATAAGCTTGTTTGTAGGTTTATGATAATAAATGTAATCTATAATATTAATGGTAGAGATATTGATTCTCTGTACATTTGTCAGTTGACCTTTATTTAAGACTGCTGAATACAGAAACTGTTCAGTGGATATGAAATATTTATTTTCCTTTGCCTGTGTGATACAAGTTACTTTACCAGGGATTTTCTGACTTATTTTATGCGTCTTTTGAGTATCTCCATTATAAAGATATTGATATCCTTCTGTACAGAACCAGATATTCTTTTCATCGTCTAGATAGATGCAAGTTATCGGGCACTTTTGAGTTTCCGGGAACTGCTCATGTAAATCAAATACCAGTTGAAAGGAGTCTCTGGCTTCATTCAAGTTGAAAACCAGTCCGTCTTTCCCAATTTCCCATAACTTTTTTTCCTTGTCTGTTTTTAAAATATTCAGATTAGGGAAACAGTTGACAACCGTTCCGTTTTTAATCAGCGGATAATGTGCAAACTGCTTTCCGTTATAACGGTCAATTCCCTTGTGAGTAAGAATCCATATGTAATCGTGTTCTCCTTGTTGAATAGAGAGAACTCTTCGACTGCTAAGTCCGTCTGCGATACCGATATATTGAAATACTTGTGCCTCTGAACGTGTGTATATGACAGATAATAGAAGGAAAATGAGATAGATAAATTTCTGCATAATACTTTTGTTGGTAAGTGCAAATTTCGGAAAAAACAATCTCTTATCAAAATAATATGGGGTTTTATGTACGAACAGGAAATAAAAAAAGGCATGACCGAAAAGTCATGCCTTGAAATATTTACGATAAAGTATTTATGCATTATTTATCGCCACGGATAGCTGCGATACCCGGAAGGATTTTACCTTCGATAGCTTCGAGCAATGCACCACCACCAGTTGAGATATAAGATACCTGGTCAGCCATACCGAACTTGTTGATACAAGCTACAGAGTCACCACCACCGATCAATGAGAAAGCACCTTCTTTAGTAGCTTCAGCAATAGCTTCAGCGATTACCTTAGAACCACCAGCGAAGTTGTCCATTTCGAATACACCGGCAGGACCGTTCCACAGGATAGTCTTAGCACCCTTGATAGCAGCTTTGAATTCTTCGCGAGTCTTAGGACCTGCATCCAGACCCATCCATCCGTCAGGAATGTTCTTGTCTTCGCAAACCTGAGTATTTGCATCGTTAGCAAACTTGTCAGCAGCGATACAGTCGCAACCCAAAACCAAGTTTACACCTTTAGCTTTAGCCTTAGCCATGATTTCCAAAGCCAGATCCAGTTTGTCATCTTCTACCAATGAGTTACCGATCTTACCACCCTGAGCTTTAGCGAAAGTAAATGCCATACCACCGCAAAGAATCAAGTTGTCTACTTTGTCCATCAAGTTTTCGATGATACCGATCTTAGTAGAAACTTTTGAACCACCCATGATAGCAGTGAACGGACGTTTGATGTCTTTCAATACGTTGTCAACAGCCTGTACTTCTTTTTCCATCAGGTAGCCCAACATCTTGTGGTCTGCATCGAAGTAGTCAGCAATAACAGCTGTAGAAGCGTGTTTACGGTGAGCAGTACCGAATGCGTCCATTACGTAGCAGTCAGCGTAAGAAGCCAAAGTCTTAGCGAATTCTTTCTGAGAAGCTTTCATAGCTTTCTTAGCGTCTTCGTAAGCAGGATCTTCTTTTTCAATGCCTACAGGCTTACCTTCTTCTTCCGGATAGAAACGGAGGTTTTCAAGCAGCAATACTTCACCCGGTTTCAAAGCAGCAGCAGCATCCTGAGCTTTAGCACAGTCAGGAGCAAACTGAACCGGAGTACCCAGAGCAGCAGCTACAGCGTCTACAATCTGGCTCAAAGAATATTTAGCGTTTACTTTGCCTTTGGGTTTACCCATGTGTGACATGATAATCAAAGCACCACCGTCTGCCAAGATTTTTTTCAAAGTAGGCAGTGCACCACGGATACGAGTATCGTCTGTAATTTTACCTTCTTCGTTCAAAGGTACATTGAAGTCCACACGAACGATTGCCTTTTTGCCGGCAAAGTTGAATTTGTCAATAGTCATCATAATCTCTAATATTTTTTGTTTAAAGTGTTTCTGTTGTTACAGACATCCCTTCGAAAGGATGCACCGCAAAGGTAAGAAAAAAAATAAAAAAGAAAGAATGAGGTATAGATTTTTACATACTTAATAGAGTGTTTTGAAGGTCGTTAAAAAACGCCTTTGAGTTTGGTTTGAAACACAAGTACGTTTCAATGCAAGCACAAAGGCGTCTTATCTTAAATGCACTTGTGTTTTATTTTAAACACAAGTGCATTTTTTGCTGAATTTAGATTCGTATTGAAAATCAATAGATTAATCTTCTGTGGGAGAGGTGTGTGCTGCTTCGAAGAGTAATGAATCTCCCAGCGTGATAAGAATGGAATCGCTGTCACAGTAGTGAGGGAAATAGTCATTACAATCCCATGAACGGTCCAGCTTTTCTTTAGGACTTGGGAATTTCTTGGCATAAAGTGCGGCAAGCTCCGGATTGGCCAATACTTTTTCCATGAAATATCCGAATACGGGCAGTGCGGTGCGACTGCCTTGCCCTAGTTCGCCTGTGCGGAAATGAATGCTGCGGTACTCTCCGCCTACCCAGGCTCCTCCTACCAGGTTGGGACTGATACCCACAAACCAGGCATCGGAGTGATTGGAAGAGGTACCGGTCTTCCCGCCGAACTCCGTACCTTTATCAAAGATGCGGAAACGCCAGAGCGCTTGTGAAGTTCCTTTCGGGCAAGTCAGTCCACCTCTTAACATCTGTTGCATAAGATAGGCACTGGCGTAAGGAATGGCCTGGGTTGCTTCAGCTTCTTGTTGGTAGATAACTTTTCCGTCTTTATTCTCTACACGGGTAATCAGTGTGGGCTGAATGGCTTCTCCATCGTTTACTACGGTGCCGTAGGCAGAAACCAGTTCCAATAGCGATACGTCAGAAGCTCCCAGGCTGAGGGCCGGTGTTTCTTCCAGCTTGGTCTGGATGCCCATGCGGTGTGCGGTAGTGGCTATCTGGTGAATGCCTACTTCATGGGCTATGTTGGCAGCAATGGTGTTGACCGATTGGGCAAACGCCATTTTCAGCGACATGGTATCGAGAGTGGCACCTCCATTGGCATTGTGAGGCATCCAGAGTTTCTTTTCTCCATTTTCTTCCACTTCCCAGGGGATGTTTTCATCCACACGCAGGTCGCAGGGAGATAATCCCTGATTCATGGCTTCAGTATAGACAAAGAGTTTGAAGGTAGAGCCGGGCTGACGCTTGGACAACACCTTATCGTATTTCCAAGATTGGAAATTGATGTCGCCTACCCATGCCTTTACTTCTCCCGTATGCGGAGCGATGGCTACAAATCCGCAGTGCATGAAGCGTTCCATGTAGCGGATAGAGTCCATGGTGCTGAACAGGGTATCTTTTTGTCCGAGGTCATAGTCGAAGACTTTGCAACGGTGAGGCTGGTTCAGGTAGCAGGTGATGGAATCAGTCTGGTTGCCGTATTTATGGGACAGATACTGGTAGGCCGGTGTCTTTTCGGCCAGTTCTTCGATGAAGCGAGGAATTTCTTCTCCATTCCGGTCCCGCCACGGAGCCTGTGTACCCCAATGTGCATCAAACCGTTTCTGTACTTCACGCATCTGACGGTTGACAGCTTCTTCGGCATATTGCTGCAACCGGCTGTCGAGTGTGGTATAAATTTTCAGTCCGTCGCCATAGAGGTCTGTATTATTTTCCTTGCACCACTCCTTCAGTTCATTGGCTATGGCTTCGCGGAAATAGAGTGCCGGACCAGTGTAATAATTCTCCTGCTTGAATTTCAGAATGGTGGGAAGTTTCCGGATGGAATCCAGCTGATGCTTGTTCAGCACATGGTGTTCATAGAGCTTTCCCAATACCACATTCCGTCGTGAAAGACTGTTCTTCGGGTTGATTTTAGGATTATAATAAGTCGTAGCTTTCAGCAGACCGATAAGTGTGGCAGCCTGTTCTACGGTAATTTTATCGGGAGTCGTATTGAAATAGGTATGACAGGCCGTCTTGATACCAAATGCGTTGCTTCCGAAGTCTACTGTATTGAAATACATGGTCAGGATCTCTTCCTTGCTGTACAGCATTTCAATCTTGACTGCTGTAACCCATTCCTTGGCCTTCATAATCAGCAGTTTTACTCCGGGGATATGTCCTAAGAGTCCGGTAGAGTATTGTGAACGTACTTTGAACAGGTTTTTGACCAGCTGCTGAGTGATGGTACTGGCTCCACGTGCCGTTCCGTGAGCTACGTAGTCTTTGGCAGCAGCAAATACTCCTTCAAAGTCGATACCGAAATGCTTGTAAAAGCGTTCGTCTTCCGTGCAGACCAGCGTCTTGACCAGTATTGGAGAAATATCCTTGTATTCCACCGGTGTACGGTTTTCTGAGTAGAATTTTCCAATCAGTTTTCCGTCGGCACTGTAAATTTCGGAGGCGATGTGCTGTATAGGCTCTTTGATGTTGAACATGCTCGGTGATTTTCCGAACAGCCACAAGAAATTGAGGTCAATCATGACCAGTAAGACGATGAGCATGCCAATGCCGGTGAGGATTCCCATTCCGGTACGCCCGTACCATGGCAATTTACGGAAAGTATGTACATACCAGCTTATGCACTGTTTCCCGAATTTGGTTATCCGGCTCAGAAGCTGTTGAAAAAGTCGGATAAGAAATGATGCTGCTTTTTTCATATCTCGTTGTTTAACCATGCGTCAATCAACTTTCGCGCAATACTTAGTTTCTTGGGGATTTCCGGCAGGTGGTCGCGGTGGTAGAATGCTCCGGCACTCAGTTCTTCATCTTGTAATTTGATGGTTCCACTTTCATATTCCGCATAGTATCCCACCATGATACCGCTTGGATAAGGCCAGGGCTGGCTCCCGAAATACTTCAGGTTTTTGATACGGATACCAGTTTCTTCCATTACTTCGCGGTGTACGCACTCTTCCAGTGTTTCGCCAGGTTCCAAAAAGCCGGCTACCAGTCCTTTGAAACTGCCCCGGAAGTTGCGTGCGTGTACCAGTAATACGCTGTCCTCCTTCTTTATTAAAACGATAACAGCAGGAGAGATACGCGGATAGATTTCCTGTCCGCAGTGAGGGCATCGTTTGGTGATGGGACCTGTCTGTATGGTAGGGGTGCCGCAAGCCGGACAAAAGCGGCTGTTCTTGTCCCATGTTAGTATTTGAGAGGCTTTCCCGGCACATTGGTATTCTTCCAGCGGCAGTACATCGTACGAAGCACGCAGGTCTGTCGGAAAAAATGAGGTGTTCTGTTCTGTTAGTGCTTCCAGCGGAAGGGCACATGCTTTTGCCGGATGGCCTTGAATTTCCCCGACGGTATGTATGGGCGTATCAGCAGGAAGCTGTACGGGAGGTTCCGCGGAATATGGGATGTGGAACTTGTCTCCGTCTTTAACCAGAAGGAGCTGCTGTTTGGGGCAGAAAATAAACCAGCCGTACAGCTCCTTTTCATCTTGTTTCATTGTTATCTGTCAATTTAATTGTTCAATCCTTTCATGGTGAGCTGAATACGTTTCCGCTCGTGGTCAATGCTCATAACTTTGACACGTACATGCTGGTGGATGCGTACCACGTCGGCCGGATTGCTGACAAAACGGTCGGCCAGTTGGGATACGTGCACCAACCCGTTTTCCTTGATACCGATGTCGACAAAGCAGCCAAAGTTGGTGATGTTGGTTACGATGCCGGGCAGCTCCATCCCTTCCTGCAGGTCGTCCAATGTACGTACGTTCTTGTCAAACTCAAATACCTGTATTTTTTGGCGAGGGTCTCTTCCGGGTTTATCCAGCTCCTGAAGAATATCCGTCAGGGTGGGTAAACCTATCGTATCGGTCACGTATTTCTTCAAATCGATTTTACTGCGGAGCTCTTTGTCCTTAATCAAGTCGGCTACCGTGCAGTTCAGGTCTTTAGCCATCTGTTCCACAATTGGGTAGCTTTCCGGGTGAACCGCAGAATTGTCCAGTGGATTCTTGGCTTGCGGAATACGCAGGAATCCGGCACACTGTTCGTAGGCTTTGGCCCCCATTCTCGGCACCTTCAATAACTGGCGGCGTGACTCAAACGGACCGTTTTCAGTACGGTAGTCCACGATATTCTGTGCCAGTGTAGGACCTAATCCGGAAACGTAGGTCAGCAGGTGCTTGCTTGCGGTGTTGACATTCACGCCCACCAGGTTGACACAACTTTCTACGGTCTGGTCGAGTGAAGCCTTCAGTTTGGTCTGGTCCACGTCGTGCTGGTATTGTCCCACGCCGATGGATTTGGCGTCAATCTTCACCAGTTCAGCCAATGGGTCCATCAGTCTTCTGCCGATAGATACAGCACCACGTACCGTTACGTCATAATCCGGAAACTCTTCGCGGGCAGTTTTAGAGGCTGAGTAAATAGATGCTCCGTCTTCGCTGACGACGAAAACCTGTACTTCACGGTCGTAGCGCTGGCTGGTTACAAACTGCTCTGTTTCACGGCTGGCCGTGCCGTTTCCGATAGCAATAGCCTCGATTTTATATTGTTCCACTAACTTTACAACCTTTCGGGCTGCCTGTGCATATTCAGATTTGGGCGGGTGAGGGTAAATGGCCTCGTTATGCAGAAGGGTACCTTGTGCATCCAGGCAGACCACTTTGCATCCCGTACGGAATCCAGGGTCGATACCCATCACCCGTTTCTGCCCCAAAGGAGGGGCCAGCAACAGTTGGCGGAGGTTTTCTGCGAATACTCGAATAGCTTCTTCATCAGCCTTCTCCTTGCTGAGTGCGGCAAACTCGGTTTCAATGGCAGGTTTCAGCAAGCGCTTGTAGGCATCGGTGAGGGCCTCTTCCACTTGGTGTGCACATGCATTGTTTGCCCGAACGAACAGCCGTTGAAGGCGTTCGTTGCACATATCTTCATCTTCCGGGAAAATGGTTACTTTCAATACTCCTTCTGATTCTCCCCGGCGAAGGGCCAGCAGGCGGTGGGAAGAACATTTCTTCAAGGGCTCACAGAAATCAAAATAGTCGCGGTACTTGGCCGAAGCTTCTTCTGTTTCTTTTCCTTTGACCACTTTTGACTGAATGATAGCTTGGCGCTGGAACTGGTTACGCATTAGGTTGCGCGACCGCTCGTCTTCGCTGATTTGTTCAGCCAGAATATCGCGTGCTCCTTTCAGTGCATCTTCCTCGTCTTTGACTTCTCCTTTGACGAAGTTCCGTACCTTGGCGGCAAGGTTGTTTTCTTTTTGCATCATGAGCAAGAGGGCCAGTGGTTCCAGTCCTTTGGCACGTGCAGTCTCAGCTCGGGTTTTTCGTTTGGGCTTGAAGGGAAGGTAAATGTCTTCCAGTTCAGTCGCATTCCAGCAGGCAGAAATACGGGATTTCAGCTCTGGAGTCAGTTTCCCTTGCTCCTCGATGGTGGAAAGTACGGTTTCCTTTCGTTTGGACAATTCACACAGTTTCTCATACCGTGTCTGAATGTCGTCTATCTGCACTTCATCCAGTCCGCCGGTAGCTTCTTTACGGTAACGACTGATGAAAGGAATGGTAGCTCCTCCCTGGAGCAGTTTGAGTGTATTGGCTATGCGATGTGCCGGCAGTTTCAGTTCAGCGGCAATCATCTGGCTGAATTCTTCCATTGATAGGGGCTTTATATTATTTGGTTGCAAAAGTAGTGAAAAAATGGCATAAAAAAGCGGTTGGGAAATCTTTCGTATTTGGGTATTTTAGGAAGTATTCTGCGGGAATGTCGGCAACTTCTCGTATCTTTGCAAAAACTTATATAAAAGTCTGCAAAAATGATGACTAGACGATTTTATTTTCTAATCAGCCTGATCACACTACTCGGCATGGGCCAAGGGCATTTGAAAGCCTCGAATAATGAGGAAACCATCACATTGAAATTTGTAGAGACGAGCGACGTACACGGATGCTACTTTCCCTATGATTTTATACAGAACAAGCAGATGAGAGGAAGTCTGGCCCGTGTTTCTTCTTACGTGAAGGAAGAACGTGAGGTGTATGGCGACAATCTTATTTTGATGGACAACGGTGATATTCTGCAGGGACAGCCTGTGGCTTATTACTACAATTATATGGATACTGCTTCCGTACATGTATGTGCCGCTATGCTGAACTATATGCGCTATGATGTGGGCAATATGGGCAATCATGATGTGGAGACAGGACATGCGGTGTACGACCGTTGGGTAGGACAGTGTGACTTTCCTATACTTGGGGCCAATATCGTGGATGTGAAAACAGGAAAGCCCTATTTGAAACCTTATGAAGTATTGGAACGGAACGGAGTGAAGGTGGTAGTGTTAGGAATGATTACGCCGGCAGTACCATCCTGGTTGCCTGAGCAGTTATGGGCCGGACTTCGTTTTGAAGATATGGAAGCATGTGCAGCGAAATGGGTGAAGGAAATTCGTGAAAAAGAACAACCGGATATTTTGATTGGACTGTTTCATTCAGGAATGGATGGAAAGAAACTGGACAATGTGGTAGAAAACGGATCGAAAGGTGTGGCTGCCAATGTGCCAGGGTTCGACGTCATTTTTATGGGACACGATCATACCCGCTGGAATGAAAGAGTGACCAATACATCGGGCGATTCTGTGTTGGTAATTGATCCGGCCAATACGGCAAAAGTAGTATCGGAAGTGACCGTAACAGTGAAGAAACAGAATGGAAAGATTGTATCGAAGCAGGTAGATGGAAAGCTGGTGAGCATGGATGACTATGCCGTGGATAAGGATTTCATGCATACTTTCCAGAAACAGTATGAGGCGACGCAGGCTTTTGTGTCCCGGAAAATCGGACGGATTGAGCATACGATTTCTTCTAAGGATGCGTTCTTTGGCCCGTCAGCCTTTATTGATTTGATTCATCAGTTGCAACTGGATATTACCGGAGCAGATATTTCTTTCTGTGCGCCTTTGTCGGCTTATGCCGAGATTAAAGAAGGAGACATTCGTATGAGCGATATGTTCAACTTATATAAGTTTGAGAACATGCTTTACACGATGGTGTTGACTGGAAAGGAAGTAAAGGATTTTCTGGAAATGTCGTATGACCTTTGGGTGAACCAGATGACTTCGCCCGATGACCACCTGCTGTTGCTGAACGAAAAAGACAACGGTTTCGGTCGTTTCCGTAATCCCAGCTTCAATTTTGATTCTGCGGCGGGTATCATCTATACGGTGGATGTGACCAAACCATACGGAAAGAGAATTACGATCGAACGGATGGCCGACGGCAAGCCGTTCGAGATGGACAAGCAATATCGGGTAGCCGTCAATTCCTATCGTGGAAATGGAGGAGGAGACTTGCTGACTAAGGGAGCAGGTATTCCCAAAGCAGAACTGGCAAAGCGTATTGTCTTTTCAACGGATAAGGATTTACGCTATTACCTGATGAAACGGATTGAGGAGGTTAAAGTACTAAATCCGGCTCCGCTGAACCAGTGGAAGTTCATTCCTGAAGAATGGACTGTACCAGCTGCAAAGCGTGATTATGAACTTTTGTTTGGAAACAAAGATAACGAATAAAATACGTAGGAAGACGGAAAATGTGTAAAGGGTTCCGCAAACATATACGAGTATGGGCATTGTGTCTGGCCACTTTGTTTGCCGCATATTATGCCACGACTGCCCTGTTTACCCACGTGCATGTGGTAAACGGGGTGATGCTTGTGCACTCGCATCCCTTCTCGCATTCTCACTCTCATAGTGACGGGCAGACATTAGCGTTGCATTTTCTGTCGACTTTTTCTTCATTGGAGCCTGGGCATACGGAAGTAAAGACTCCCGATTTGCACCTGCTCTATTCATTACCTTATATAAAGAATACATTTCATGCCGTATGTTGTTGTACGGAAGGGATGTACCTTCGTGCTCCTCCTGTACTATCGTTCTTATTGGGAATTTGAAGAACATAGTATTAATTTTTTAGGAGCAAATAGTGAAAAAATATATCAATTTACTGATGGGAGTGGTATGCGCTCTTGTCAGCTGTACTATTGCATACGCTGATGGTCCCGTAAAAGAAGGAAATGCCATTGTGGGACACGTAATTGAGAAAGGTTCGGAAGCAGGATTGCCTTATGCGACCGTGTTGTTGGTGGAAACTGGAGAAGGTACGGTGACGGATGCCGGAGGATATTTCCGTTTTAAAAAGTTGCCGGCAGGAGAATATACCTTGAAGGTGCAGATAATGGGATATACCACTCAGGTAAAGAAGGTGACGGTGAGTAAAGACTTTGTGGTCGACATGCATTTTGTTATGGAGGAAGAAAGTATCATGACGGATGAGGTAGTAGTATCGGCCAACCGGAATGAAACCAGCCGTAAAGTAGCGCCTGTGGTGGTGAATGTGATGAGCAACAAGTTGTTTGAAATTGTCAATTCCACCGATTTGGCCAAATCGCTGAACTATCAGTCGGGATTGCGTGTGGAAAACAATTGCCAGAACTGCGGTTTCCCTCAGGTACGTATCAATGGATTGGAGGGACCTTATTCACAAATTCTGATTAACAGTCGTCCGGTGATGAGTGCATTGTCGGGCGTGTATGGACTGGAGCAGATTCCAACTAATATGATTGAGCGTGTGGAAGTGGTTCGCGGAGGTGGTTCTGCTTTATTTGGAGCCAATGCCGTGGGGGGTACCATTAACATCATTACCAAAGACCCCGTTCGTAATTCATTTCAGGTGGCTTCTACCATGTCGAACTTGAACGGAAAGGTATGGGAACAGTATATGGGAGCCAATGCCTCACTGGTTTCGTCCGACAATTCGTATGGCATCGCGCTGTATCAGTCTTATCGCAACCGTAATCCGTATGATGCGGATGGGGACGGATTCTCTGAGTTGGGTAAACTGAATATGAATACATTCGGATTGCGGGCATATTACCGTCCGACACAGTTCAGCCGTATCAGTTTGGAATATCATACTACCAACGAGTTCCGTCGCGGAGGAAACAAGTTTGACTTGCAGCCTCACGAAACAGACATTACGGAACAGACCAAGCACATCATTAACAGCGGGGGACTGACGTATGATGTTTTCTTCAATGAGTACAAGCACAAGCTTTCTGTATATGCTTCGGCACAGCACACCGACCGTAACAGCTATTACGGGGCAGACAAGGCAGAGAATGCATACGGAAAAACCAAAGACTTGACTGCTGTAGGTGGTGCTATGTATGTAGGAAACATGGACAACTGTCTCTTTTCTCCGGCTACCTTTACCGGTGGACTGGAGTACCAGTATAACTCCTTGCATGATGTGATGACGGGTTACGGACGTGACTTGAGACAGGATGTGAAGATTGCCAGCGGATTTGTGCAGAATGAATGGAAGCTGGATTATTTCACGATATTGGCTGGGTTCCGCTTGGATAAACACAATTTGGTGGATAATGTGATTTTCAGTCCGCGTATCAATACTCTCTGGAAACCTTCTGATAAATTCCAGGGACGTCTGACCTGGTCGACGGGTTTCCGTGCACCTCAGGCATACGATGAGGACTTGCATGTGGCGGCTGTAGGAGGTGAGGCAATGGAAGTACGACTGGCAGAAGGACTGAAACCGGAACGTTCTAATAGTTTCAGTGGTTCTGTAGACTGGAGTTTTAATTTCGGACATTTCCAGTCGAACTTGCTGATTGAAGGTTTCTATACGGCGTTGAACGATGTATTCTATCTGGAAAGTTTAGGAAAGGACCCTGTATCGGGCACATTGGTGCAGGAACGCAGAAACGGAAACGGTGCACGAGTGTATGGAGCCAATATTGACTACAAGATTGCCCATGGAAAGGAAGCACAGTTGCAGTTAGGTTTTACGGTACAGCGCAGCCGTTATACGGAAGCGGTGAGATGGAGCGAAGATGAAGATGTAGCAGCTATCAAGCGCATGCCGCGTACTCCGGGTTACTATGGATACTTTACGTTCAGTTCGGCCCCGTTGAAGAACTTTGACTTTTCTCTTTCCGGCGTATATACGGGACGCATGATTGTTCCTCACTTTGCCGGATACATTGAGAAGGACCGCCTGGAACATACCCCTGACTTTATGGATTTCAACTTGAAGCTGAATTACACCTTTGTGCTGAATGACCATTTGAAGTTACAGGTAAACGGAGGTGTGCAGAATATCTTTAATGCCTTCCAGAAGGATTTGGATAAAGGTATGAATCGTGACTCCAAGTATTTCTATGGCCCAACACAGCCGCGTACATACTTTATTGGAATAAAGTTCTTTAATTAATTGATGATAAATATTTGGATGGCGGTGTCTCTTGGTGAAGGCACCGCTTTTTTATGTGTTGTTCAAAGTATTTTCATGTAAAGTCAGTACTTTCCTTGCAGTATTGTAGTACTTCCCTGAAAGTACTGGAGTATTTCCTTTGCAGTACTGTAGTACTTTCGTGGAAGTACTGGTTTTATGAAAGAGTGATGTATTGAAATGCTTTTTAGACTGCGGATTGTGTGGAAACAAGACATTTCGTTATTTTTGTGGGAAAATAAAAGAACGTATGAAAAGAGCAGCATTGATTTTTGCATTGGGGCTGTCACTTGGAAGCAGTACCTTTGCGCAGACTTTTGAAGATTATTTTGTAGACAAGACGCTTCGTCTGGATTATATATTTATGGGAAATGCGGACAAGCGGGACATTTGTCTGGATGAATTGTCGGTTCTTCCGCAGTGGGCAGGAAGACGCCATCATTTGTCGGAACTTCCGTTGGAAGGAAATGGAGAGATAACCATGAAGGATAAGGCTACCGGGAAGGTTATCTACCGCACTTCTTTCTCCAGCTTGTTTCAGGAATGGATTGGAGAACAGGAAGCCAAGGTGGTGAAACGTGGATTTGAAAATGCTTTTTTGGTGCCTTATCCCAAGCAGCCGGCAGAAATTACCGTCGTTTTGCGGAATGCCTCGCGCGAAGTGAATGCTACGCTGGTACATGAGGTTAATCCTTCCGATATTCTGATTCATCAAAGAGGGGAGGGAGAGTTGACACCGCATCGCTATTTGTGGCAAGGAGGTTCTTCGGATAAATGCATTGACGTGGCCATTATGGCAGAAGGTTATGCAGCTAATGAATCGGATTTGTTTTACAAAGATGCGGCGGTGGCGTGTGAAGCCTTGTTTGCGCATGAACCGTTTAAGAAACTGAAGGACCGCTTCAATATTGTGGCTGTATTTAGTGAGTCAAAAGACAGTGGGGTAAGTATTCCCCGAAAGGATGAATGGAAAAAAACAGCCGTAAGTTCGCATTTTGATACGTTTTATTCCGACCGTTATCTGACCACGCGTAGCGTGAAAGCCATTCATAACTGGCTGGCAGGTATTCCATACGAGCATATCATTATCCTTGCCAATACAGATACCTACGGAGGAGGAGGTATTTACAACTCCTACACATTGACTACGGCACATCACTCTATGTTCAGACCAGTTGTGGTACATGAGTTTGGGCATAGTTTTGGAGGGCTGGCCGATGAATATGCGTATGATGAGGCTCCCAGTCCGTTGTATCCTTATGACATAGAGCCTTGGGAACCGAATATTACGACTTTGGTTCATTTTGAAGATAAATGGAAGGATATGCTGGAACCGGGAACTCCTGTGCCAACAAAACCTCAGACTGATGAAAAACTGATTTACACAAAAGTCGGGGTATACGAAGGGGCTGGTTACACTAAAAAAGGAATTTATCGCCCGACTACGGAATGCCGGATGAGAATCAATGAGGCACCTGTGTTCTGTCCCGTATGCCAGCGCTCCTTGGAACGGACGATTCGTTTTTATACAGAGTAATAATTTCTAAATCTATTGGTTATGCTTCAATTTACACCACTTCAAACCACAGACAAAGACTATTCTTTTGTAGAAAACTTGTTGCATGAGTCTTTCCCTGAAGCGGAGCGGAGGGATGATGTAGGACAACGAGATAATGTGGATAACTGCGCAGACTTTACCTGCTACTTGATTTCAGATGATGAACTTCTGGTTGGACTTATTACAGTGTGGAAGTTTGCCGGCTTTTCTTATGTGGAGCATCTGGCTACTTCTCCATCTGTGCGCAATAAAGGATATGGACGGAAAATCATGGAAGTTCTTCAGCAGCAATTCCCGGGAGTCATTATTCTGGAAGTGGAGAAACCGGTGGACGAATGGAGTCGCCGGCGTATTGGTTTTTATCAGCGGTGCGGATTCAGTTTATGCGAAAAAGAGTATGTACAGCCTTCGTACCGCAAGGGAGGAGAAACACTTCCTATGTTCCTGATGTATGCAGGAACAGAAACGATAGACAAAGAATTTGAATCTATACGGAATGAAATTTACCGTAGGGTATATGGAGTAGAATCTGTATAATATACAAAAAACGCGGAAACTGATGTCTCAAACTAATCAAGTTTCCGCGTTTTTTATGGGAGGATTATTGCCAGCCTCCTCCTAAGGCCTTGTATAAATTAACCATCGTAATCTGTTTGTCACGTACTGCATTGCTCAATCCAATTTGGGCATCCAGGTAACCTCGCTGTGCATCCAGCAAATCCATGTAACCAATTACTCCGTTGATATATTGCAGCTGAGCCAAATCAAGTGTGATTTTCGAAGACTGCTCCAGTCGCAAGCGGGTTTCATAGATTTCTTTCACCTTGTTATACTCTGCTATGGCATTGTAAGCATCTTTGAAAGCGTTCAGTACCACTTTCTCGTATGCGTAGGCAGCTTGTTCACAGGCAGCTTTCTTTGCTTTCAGCATGGCCCGGTTTTTTCCCATGGCGAAAATGGGCTGAAGAATAGTTCCCGCCAATAAGTAATGAGGCAATTTGAACAGATGAGAAAGTTCGTCGTTTTCTGAACCATGGCTGGCTGTCAGTGTCAGTTTAGGGAACATATTGGTATAAGCAATTCCTACAGCTGCATTGGCAGCAATGACGGCCTGTTCTGCCTGACGTACATCCGGCCGACGCTCCAGCAAGGAAGAGGGGAGTCCCACGGGTAAGGAAGCTGCATGAATTACATCTTCAGGCAGGACTGTTCTTTTTATGTCGTGGGGATATTCTCCAGCTAAGAAGGCTATTTCATTTTGTTTCAATGTAATTTTCTTTTCCAGATCGGGAACCAAAGTGGCTGTTCTTGCCAATTCCACCTGTGCCTGGCGGAAGGCTGTTTCTGAAGTCAGTCCTCCTTCATAGCGGATACGTGCGAGGTGCAGACTTTCCCGGCGGGCATCTACTGTCTTTTTCACGATAGACAGCTCATTGTCGAGAGCCACCAGTTCAAAGTAGGATTGTGCCACTTGTGCCACCAGACTCATTTTCAAGGCCCGCTGATTCTCAATGGAGCCCATAAACTCGGCCATACTTTTGTCTTTGGCCCAGCGAAGGTTTCCCCACAGGTCGATTTCCCATGTAACTCCCAGTTTTATATCATACTGGTCGTCTGATTTATAGTGTCCGCCTCCGTGGTCTTCGCCTTCTTGTTCTGCATAGAACTTAAGTCCGACTTGAGGGAAGAGGTTTGCATAATCAATACGTTTCATGGCAGCCAGTTCCTTGACTTTTGCTGCTGCAATCAGCATATCCTTGTTGTTGTCCAAGGTCTTTTGGATGAGTTGCTGAAGGATCGTGTCCGTATAAAGCTGTTCCCAGGGATAGTCACCAATAGATACGGTATCTACGCTTGTGCTGTCGAGGGTAGAGGGCAAATCTATCTGAGGACGGGTGTATTGTTTCCCGATTTTGCAGCCTCCCATCAGGAGGGCTGCTACGGGAATCACCAAAATTTTATATAGTTGATTTTTCAGTTTCATAAGCTACATCTGTAAGGTTTACTGTTTCGCTTTAATTTTGTGGGTAGCTTTGTAAATCATTACAAAGAAGAACGGCACGAGCAAGATACCTACGGTAACAGCTACTATCATTCCGAAGAATACACCGGTACCGATGGCTTGTCGGCTGGCTGACCCCGGACCTGAGGCAATCACCATTGGAAGCATACCCAGGATGAAGGCCAGTGAGGTCATCAAGATGGGGCGGAAACGCAGGCTGGCTGCATGAAGAGCAGATTCTACGATATCACGTCCTTTATCGACTTCGTCTTTGGCGAATTCCACAATCAAAATGGCGTTCTTCGCGGCAAGACCGATAAGCATTACCAGACCAATCTGAAAATAGGTGTCATTTTCCAAACCGCAGAGGGTAATACCCGCATACGCTCCTAAAACGGCTACCGGAAGTGAAATCAATACGGCGATAGGCACTGTCCAGCTTTCATAAAGGGCTGCCAGGAACAGGAAGACGAACAGGAATACCAGCGCTAGGATGAGTCCGGTTTGTCCGCCGGCTTTCTTTTCCTGATAGGACAGACCGCTCCATTCAACACCGATATTGTCGGGTAATTTTTCGCGTGCAATCTGTTCCAGCGTTTCCATTACCTGACCGGAACTTGCTCCATTGGCTGTGGTTCCTCGGATAACGGCTGTATTAAACATGTTAAAGCGTCTGATACTTCCCGGTCCGGTTGTATAATCAGTAGTTCCAAGGGCTGTCAGCGGAATCATGTCACCATCAGATCCTCTTACAAAGAACAGACCGATATTGTCGCGTTGCTGACGATACGGAGCTTCTGCCTGAATGTATACACGGTAGATACGGTTGAACATGTTGAAGTCATTCACGTAAACAGAACCAGTGTAAGCTTTCATGGTAGAGAATACATCTGCCATCGGAACACCTGCTAACTTAACCTTATCACGGTCTACATCGAAATACAACTGAGGAATTTCTGCCTGAAGTGATGAAGACAATCCTGCAATTTCTTTCCGTTGTGAAGCGTAATACATCAGCGTATCCGTAGCTCTTACCAAATCGTCATACGTTGCATCGCCACGGGCTTCCAGCTGCATTTCAAAACCACCGGCAGTACCAAGTCCGGGAATTACCGGAGGAGTAGAAAGATACACTTTACTTTCCGGGTATTTTTCCAGCTCTTTCTGTATGCGGTCCATTACTTCGTCAATGGTCGTGTTGTCACGTTCCTTCCATTCTTTCAGGATGACGGTCAACTGGCTTCTGGCCTGGCTGGTACCTACACGCGGACTGCTACCTGTTACATTCTGTACGTATTCCACTGCCGGGTCTTTCATGATGAAGTCAATAGCTCTGTCAGTTATGATACGTGTTCTTTCCAAAGTGGCTGTTTCCGGAAGTTCCAGTTCCACGGTGAAATATCCCTGGTCTTCTATCGGAAGGAAGCTGGTCGGAACAAGGCGATGGAATACATAGATGAAAACCAATACCATTCCAAAGCCTGCCATTATACGGCGCGGGTGTTTGACAACATGCTTGATATAAATAATGTATTTATTGTTTCCGATAGCCAACCATTCATTAATTAGTCTGAACACCTTGTTCTTGGGTTTATTCGGATCTACTGGTTTCAGGATGAGTGAACACATTACCGGACTCAAGGTCAGCGCTACAACCGTAGACAGAAGCACAGATACTACGATGGTAATAGTAAACTGGCGATAAAGCTGTCCGGTGATACCTGACAAGAAACTTACAGGAACAAATACCGCTGCCAATACGAGTGAGGTAGCAATAATAGCGCCTACCAGACCTTCCATGGCTTTCTTGGTGGCTTCGTATGGACTGAGTTTCTCTTCTTCCATAATGCGTTCCACATTTTCCACTACTACGATGGCGTCGTCCACTACAATACCAATGGCCAGTACCAGTCCTAACAAGGTCAGCATGTTCAGTGAGAAGCCGAATATCAGCATGAATCCGAAGGTACCAATCAAAGAGATAGGAACTGCTACGACCGGAATCAGTGTAGCACGCCAGCTCTGCAGTGAAAGGAATACCACGATGATTACCAGCACCAATGCTTCAAACAAAGTCTTGTATACCTCATGAATAGATTGCGAGATATAAGTGGTCATATCGAACGGGAAGTTGTATTCCATACCTTCCGGGAAACTTTTGCTGATTTCCTTCATGGCCTCTTTGACGTTCTGTGCCACTTCCATGGCGTTGGCTCCAGGAAGCATGTAGATTCCAAGAATGGCTGCATTTCCTCCGTTGATACCACTTTCTGTGCTATAGGAAGAAGCTTCCAGTGATACTCTTGCCACATCGCGCAGACGTACAAGTGAACCGTCGGGGTTAGCGCGCAATACAATTTCCTCAAACTGAGAGGCCGATGACAAACGCCCCTGTGCAGTGATAGGTACGGTAATATCTACTCCGCTTACAGGTTGCTGTCCGAGTACACCGGCAGCTGATTCACGGTTCTGGTCTTTCAATGCGTTCTGAAGGTCTTGTACCGTCAATCCGAAGTTAGCCAGTTTAGCTGGGTCGGCCCATATCTGCATGGCGTAGTAACGGCTTCCGATGTTGGAGATACGTCCTACTCCCGGGATACGGCGAAGCAAGTCCTGTACGTTTAATGTGGCAAAGTTACTTAAATAAATTTCGTCGAATTTGGGGTCGTCCGAAGTCAAACACAGCGTCATCAGCTGACTGGGTGCCTGTTTTTCTACGGAGATACCATTCTGAATCACTTCCGCCGGCAGACGAGATTCCGCCAGTTTGATACGGTTCTGGATTTCTACCGCCGCTAAGTCGGGGTCGGCAGAAATATCGAAAGTAACAGTGGCAGAGAATCCTCCTGAGTTGGAACTGCTGGATTCCATGTAAAGCATACCCGGTGTTCCGTTCAATTCCTGTTCGATAGGAGTAGCTACAGCCTGCGATACCGTTACGGCACTGGCTCCCGGATAGGAGGCACTGATTTTTACCACAGGCGGAGTAATTTGCGGGTATTGGTCGATAGGCAGCATCATCAAACCGATGATACCTACAATCACGATTAATATAGAGATGACAGCCGAGAATACGGGCCTGTCAATAAAAAAGCTGACTTTCATGCGTAAATTTGTTTAGGGGTGAGTTATTCTTCCTCTTTTTTCGCTTCGCTCTGTAATTTGGCCGGATCTTGTACGCGGACTTTCATTCCCGGAGCCAGTTTATGGAATCCTTCGTAGACAATCATTTCGCCGGCCGACAATCCGCGTTCTACTACTACATCGTTCTCGAATTCAGGGCCTAACTCAATGAATCGTCTTTCCACGGTAGAGTCTTTTCGCATGACAAAGATATGAGCTCCTCCTTTTTCAATGATAAGAGCCTTCTGGGGAACTACTGTGGCATTTTCACGTACGTCGAGTAATACTTTTACTTTGGTGAACTGTCCCGGCAGCAATACGTGGTCCGGATTGGCCAGTTCGGCACGTACGGAGAATGTTCCAGTTTTGGGATTTACCTGAGGAGCAGCAAAGTCTACCAGGCCTTTATGCTCGTATACAGTATTGTCAGGCAATGTGATGGTTACAGTAGGCTGCCAGGAACGGGTAGAGTCTTTCTGACCGAATGTAACGTTTCGCTCCTTGCTTTTTAAGTAGTCCAGGGCTGTCATGCTGAAGTCCACCAGAATGGTATCACTTTTTACGATAGTAGCCAGCAGCGATTTTCCATTGCTGCCTACCAGTGTTCCCAAATCGACGTGACGTTCACTGATTTCTCCTGAAATCGGCGAGCGGACAATCGTGTAGCCTAACTCCTGTTCAGCCTGTTCCAAGTCGGCTTGGCTCATACCTACGCTGGCTACAGCTGTTTCGTAAGCAGCTACCGCATTGTCTAGGTCCAGCTGGCTGGCTGCATTTTGTTCATACAGCGGGCGGATACGTTCCAGGTCACGTTTCGCTTTTTGCGCCTGTGCCTGATCTTTTTTCAGCTGAGCACGTACTTTGTCAGCCTTGGCACGATATTGGTCTTGATTGATGACAAACAATACTTGATTACGTTTGACTGAGGTTCCTTCCTCGAATAGCATTTGTTCCAGAAAACCTTCTACACGTGCACGTACTTCCACGAATTGCTGGGCACGGATACGGCCTACATATTCACCGAAAATTTGTACATTTTGTTGGCTAGCTGGCATAACTGACACAATCGGCGTTTCAGCTACGGGTTTCTTCTCTCGAGTAAAAATAAAGTAAAGGGATAAAATGACTGCGATGCCGATAACCATGTAAATCATTTCCTTTCTTTTTACCTTAAATTCTTTCCTAGTCAAAAAGCGTTTCATAAGTTCAATTTTTTTATAGTTTTAGATGCCATTATCTTTAAAATGGCAGACAAGATTCGTGCCAAAGATACAAAAATGTTTTATAAGCTGAAAATCAGATAGATTTAACCTTGATTTAATAAAGATGTATTGGGGAATTTTACAAGTTGTTGTAGAAAAAATCCACAATCGGACTGTAGTCATCGTTCTCTCCACAAATGTTTGAGGGTCCAGATGGGGTGATACCATATCATTCGAGGACCAGCAAAACGCATGACTTCTTTTATTTTTTGTCTCATCTTGGGGTGGTAACAGTGCACGGTACACTGGCGACACGTTTTCTTTCGTTCTCCAAACGGACAGTGCTCCAGTCTTTGATGTGCATATTTGAGCAACTCGCTGCATGCAGAACATAAGGTCTGATTTTTCTCCTTATGCCGGCAATAAAAATGAATCATTTGTGCTATGGTCTGTTTTTCTTCTTCTATCCGTGAAAGTTTATTCATATTTTATATAGAACTTCAGTTTACAAAGGTACGAATAGAATTGATATTTTTCGTAACTTTGCGCTCAAAATAATCTTTAAACAAAATGATATTAGAGGAACATTTAGAGATAACTGTAAAGGCTCACGATCAGCAATTGCATCGTAGAGTGGATTTATTGTTGCGTACGGGAAAATTATTGGTAGAGAGTCTTGCCGATACGAACCGTATTGTAAGAAACATGAAACGTACGGCTGCTTATCTTGGTATCCCCGAAGAGAAGCTTCACATCAACGTCAGTTTTACCATGTTGATGGTGAACGTGAGTGATGGTGACTATTCTTTTACTAAATTCCAGCGAATTGAAGGTCATGGAGTGAATATGACGGCCATTTCGGAAGTCAGCAAGCTTTCCTGGCGTGCGATTGAAAATGATTACACGCTCGACCAGTATGAAGAAGAACTGGAAAAGATTCGTAAGAAAAAACGTAATTACACTCCGTGGCAAGTGGCGATTGGCGCCGGATTTGCCTGTGGAGGATTCTGCATTCAGTTCGGTTGTGACTGGATGGCATTTTTGTATGCATCAATTGCTGCCATATTGGGTATGCGCTTGCGTCAGGTATGCAATGAGTCTGGTTTGAATCATTACATGGGAATCGCTATTTCTGCCTTTGTGGCTACCATCATTGCATGGGCATCTACTTTGTTGCCTGCAGAATGGACATCTACTCCCTGGCATCCGTTGCTTGCCTGTGCCTTGTTTATTGTGCCTGGAGTTCCTTTGATTAACTTTGTGGACGATATGCTGGATAATTATATTCAGGTAGGTATTGTCAGAGCGGTGCATACCTTGCTGATGGTGGCTGCCATGGCTTTCGGTATCGCATTTGCCGTGAAACTTTGCCATATTGAAAACTTCTTCCCGACCATCAGTATGGTTCCTCATCATCAGTATTGGGAGTATGCCATAGCTGCAGCTATTTCAGCCATGGGATTCTCGATGATTTTCAATATACAGCGTCGTTTGTTGTGGGTAGTAGCTATCGGAGGTATTATTGCCGTATGTACGCGTAACTTCGTGAACTTAGGACCGAGCACAGACAATATCGGTTTGAATATGGGACTGGTTATAGGTTCTTTCTCAGGAGCTGTGCTGGTTAGCTTGATTGCCATTAAGGCAGTTCACTGGTTCCATGTGCCCAACCATGTGCTGACTATTCCTTCTGTCATCCCGATGATTCCGGGAGTACTGATGTATCGTATGCTGTTTGGTATCATCAATATCAATGTGCAGAGCATTGATCAGGTAACTCCTTTGATGAAAGCAATAGAAAGCGGTGTAAATTCCGGACTTGTGATTATGTGTATTGCTTTGGGAGTTGCTATTCCGAACATCTTCGGACGTCGTTTCATTGCTTCTTCAAAGAATAAGCGTCTGGCAGAGCTTTTGAAAGAACGTAAGGCTCGCGGCAAGTTCGTTGAATGGTAATTAAACTTTGATTTGTTCGTTTATTATTCTTTATAGAAGTGAAGAAGATTCACTTCTTTATGAAAAAATCCCACCGAGACTTTTAGAGGTCAGGTGGGATTTTTCGTATCATACGGGTTCTTGAGTTCTTGTTAGAATTCAAATTTTTCCAGTTTCATAGTGGCTAATTCCTGAATCTTTGGAACTAGGGTAGTGAAATGTGCAGCTTGTTCGTGTGTTGCAAGAGAAGCCGCATCTTTCCATGTTTCACAAATCATCAGGACATCCTGGCGTGTAGTGCTCTGAAAGAGGTCGTAAGCTACGCATCCGTTATCTTTCTGTGAAGCGGTTACCAATTCTTTTGCTATGTTTACTACCTGGTCGTAGTGCTGTTTCTCTACTTGAATAAATACGTTTAGTCTGATCATTGTTGTTTTGGTTTTAAGTTATTTGACGATGCAAATATAGGATAAAAAAAAGGGACTGTACAAGTGTACAATCCCTTTTTGAGTTTATTTAGAAAGAATTATTTCTTACCTTCCAGCTGTTCTTTCAATGCAGCCAAAGCGTCGATGTCACCCAGAGTAGTTGAAGCTGCCTGGTTCTGAATCATCGGAGTTTCTTCTTTCTTAGAAGTCTTCTTAGAAGCTTTCTTTTCTGCCTTTTCTTCTGCCTTAGCAGCATCTTCGAAGATACGGCTGTGAGAAACGATGATACGTTTTGCATCCTTGTTGAATTCGATTACCTTGAACGGCAATTTTTCATCCAACTGAGCCTGAGAACCGTCTTCTTTTACCAGGTGTTTCGGAGTTGCGAAACCTTCTACACCATAAGGCAATGCTACAACAGCACCCTTATCCAGCATTTCGATGATAGTTCCTTCGTGAACAGAACCTACAGTGAATACTGTTTCGAATACATCCCAAGGATTGTCTTCCAGCTGCTTGTGGCCCAAGCTCAGACGACGGTTTTCCTTGTCGATTTCCAGAACTACTACATCGATGTCTGCACCAATCTGAGTGAATTCAGAAGGATGTTTGATCTTCTTAGTCCAAGACAAGTCAGAGATGTGGATCAATCCGTCAACACCTTCTTCGATTTCTACGAATACACCGAAGTTAGTGAAGTTGCGAACTTTAGCAACATGCTTAGAACCTACAGGATATTTTTCTTCGATAGTTTCCCATGGATCTGCTTTCAGCTGTTTGATACCCAAAGACATCTTGCGTTCTTCGCGATCCAGAGTCAAGATAACAGCTTCTACTTCGTCGCCCACTTTCATGAAGTCCTGAGCTGAACGCAGGTGCTGTGACCAAGACATTTCTGATACGTGGATCAAACCTTCTACGCCCGGAGCGATTTCGATGAATGCACCGTAGTCAGCCATAACGACTACTTTACCCTTCACGTGATCACCAACCTTCAAGTTAGGATCCAGTGCATCCCATGGGTGCGGAGTCAGCTGTTTCAAGCCAAGAGCGATACGTTTCTTTTCGTCGTCGAAGTCCAAGATTACAACGTTCAACTTCTGATCCAAAGAAACAACTTCGCGAGGATCGCTTACACGGCCCCAAGACAAGTCTGTGATGTGAATCAAACCGTCTACGCCGCCCAAGTCGATGAATACACCGTAAGATGTGATATTCTTAACAGTACCTTCCAGTACCTGACCTTTTTCAAGTTTGCTGATGATTTCTTTCTTCTGCTGTTCCAGTTCAGCTTCGATAAGAGCCTTGTGAGAAACAACCACATTCTTGAATTCCTGGTTGATTTTAACAACCTTGAATTCCATAGTCTTACCTACGAATACATCGTAGTCACGGATAGGTTTCACATCAATCTGAGAACCCGGCAAGAATGCTTCAATACCGAATACGTCAACAATCATACCACCCTTAGTGCGGCACTTGATGTAACCCTTAATAATTTCTTCGTTTTCAAGAGCAGCGTTAACACGATCCCAAGAACGAGTAGCGCGAGCTTTCTTGTGAGACAAAATCAACTGACCTTTTTTGTCTTCCTGGTTTTCGATGTACACTTCTACAGTGTCACCTACTTTCAAATCCGGATTGTAACGGAATTCGCTCAATGGAATGATACCATCTGATTTGTAACCGATGTTAACAACCACTTCGCGTTTGTTCATTGCGATTACAGTACCGTCTACAACCTCACGGTCGTTTACTTTGTTCAGCGTGCTGTCATAAGCTTTTTCAAGATCTTCTTTGCTTACGCTGGTTACTGCATCACCATTTTCATACGCATCCCAGTTGAAATCTTCAATAGGAGCAATGTTCTTTAAGTTTTCCATTAAATAAAAAAAATGTTTTTAAATAACTAATTGTGTTAGACTTTATATTGTTTATATAAATCGGCTGCAAAGGTATAATAAAATCCTGAATATTAAAAGGCTTGCTTGCTTTTTTTAAGGGTAAGGAAAATAGAAAAACCAGAAAAACGCTCAGCAAGGGAGGTTTTTCCGGTTTTTTATGAGTTTTTTGGATTTTCTGTTAGTTTTCAAGTGAATAGTCAATGGTGGTGACTACGCGTATCTTCTTGATATAAGGGGTGTTGGGGTCGCGGTCGGTGATGCTGAACTGCCCCTGGTTGGCCTGACGGATTTTGCCGAGGTTACTGCCGGAATCCTTGGCAAACTTTTCGGCTGCTTCGCGTGCGTTTTTGGTGGCTTCTTCAATCATCTGTGGTTTTACCTTGTTCAAGTCGGTATATTCATACTGCACCTTGTACTGGTATTCTCCGGAGGTGATGGCGATGCCTCTTTTCAGCAGTTCTCCCTGCTCACTGATGAGTCCACGTATCAGATCTACCTTGTCGGAAGTTACGGTGATGACAGTGGTCACATTGTAGCGGTTGGCCGGGTTCTGGTTGTTGCCATAACGTTCGGCAGCCAGGTCGATGATTTCCGGAGCGTTCACACTGATTTCCTGCTCTGTCAGTCCTTTTTCTTTCAAGAAACCGGTGATGGTCTGATTGGAACGCTTGATGTCGTCGTACAATCTTCCCAAATCATTTCCCAGGCTTTTGTACACCAGTGGCCAGGTTACTTTATTGGCAGGTACTTCTATTTCGGCCAGTCCTTTTACGGTGATACTGCGGTCTTTTTCTGCAAACTTACTGAATCCTTTTTCAATGAATACGCCTAACAGCAGCAGGCCGATGGCCAGAATAATGGCTTCGATTCTAAAGTTCTTCATGATGATTTTTATTTATAGTTAGATATTCGGAATCTGAGTGCAAGGTATTGAAAATTATTTGATTTTCCAACGATTTTCAAATGTCTTTACGTTCGTGTGAAAACGCACTTACGTTTTTCAGGAAGGTGAAAGCCCTTCAATTCCTGTATGGGAGACTGAATGAAAATACCGGTGTGGAGGTTGAATTTTCGGGCGGTTTCCTTCAGTTCGTCCTGGAAAAACCATGCGATGGAGCCTACAAAAGAGACGGGAATCCGGTTATGCTCCGGATAGGAAAGAATGTTGCGGCGGAAAAATTCACCAAAACATTCAATTAGGAATTCTCGGACTTCCGGTTGATGCTTGTGCTTATATATATAAGGTGTAAGACTGGCCAAAAAACGGTTACCCTGCGGCTGTCTGTACACTTTATCTAAAATCTCTGCTACGGTCAGGTTATATTCCTTCAATAAGCCTTCCAGCAAGCCGGAAGGTAACTGCTGCTTGATGCAGTCGCCTATAAATCGTTTTCCTAAATAGGCTCCGCTTCCTTCATCTCCTAAAATATAGCCTAATGGAGGAGTGTTATGCGTGATTCGTTGACCATCGTACAAGCAGGAGTTCGCCCCTGTTCCTAATATGCAGGCAATTCCCGGCTGATGCTTGCACAATGCACGGGCAGCTCCAAGCAAATCACCTTCCACCTGGATGGTTGCGTGAGGGAATGCTTCGGCGAGTAAACCGGAGAGCTTGCCGGCTTTTTCAGGGGTACAGCCAGCCCCATAAAAGAAAATGGCTTTCACTTCTTCTTGTGGAAAAGGCAGTTGTGCAAGCAGGCTTTCCTGAAGAAGCTGTTTTATTTTCTCTTCTGTCAGATGAAAAGGGTTGATACCTTCGGTGTGAACAACCTGGCAATCGTGTAACGTGTTTCCGAAGCACCAGTCGGTTTTGGTCGCTCCGCTATCGGCTATGAGAATCATGTGAAAAGCAGAATTAGAAAGGTAGAAAAAGAAAGAAGACGGAACATGCCGTCTTCTTTTTATGATTAAGTAAAAATTAGATTATGAATGACAGTGTCCGCAACCGCCACCGCAGCAGCCGTCTTCTTCAGCTTCGTGTTCGCCGCAACCGCCTCCACAGCTGTCGCAACCACATCCGCAGCCTTCACCGCTCATCAGTTTGAGGATGCTTTCCATTTCCTTGTTGGTTGCATCGCGCATTTCCATTACGGTACCTTCAAAAATCAGGTCTTTACCAGCATGCGGGTGGTTCAGGTCGAGCACCACTTTATCTTCAGTGATTTCGCCTACATTGGCATAGAACTGATGGCCTTCTGCATCGTTCAGCATGATGATGTTGCCTTCGAAGATATTGTCGCTATCGAATTTTCCGTCCGGACCGCAGAACATAGACTTGGGCACCTGGCGTACGTTGTCTTCGTCTCTTTCGCCGTAAGCTTCCGCACAAGGGATTGTAAAGTTGAAGTTGTCACCTTTCTTCAGTGCCAAGATTTCCTTTTCGAAGCGTTCCAAAGTATAACCGATTCCTGAGATGAACTGGAACGGATGGCTTGCAGGGGCTTCTTCACGTAATTCTTTTTCTCCGTCTGTTACCGCATAAAGTTTATATGCTACTGTGATGTATTTATTTTCCATGTCAAAAAATTAAATGTGCATTAATATTAATCAGTCGCAAAGATAGGAAATCTCGGTGTAATTATCGAATAATTCGGGAAGAATGAAAATGAAGTTCTTATGTTGCAGGTATGAGATTGTATATATATGTGAACAGGTGAAAATAAACGGTAAGGTTTTGAATCACCAACAGACTGTATTGAACAAATCATGTTCCTTTGCGTATAATTTATTGATGAAATGCGTTTCCTGTTTTTGTAAAAAACTATTTACGCCTCATGCTTTGACTCTTTAAATAATAATCATGATAAAAAGAATGATGATGAAAAAAAAGTGTGCTTTATGCATTCATAGCTGCTATGCTGACAGCAGTATCTTGTACAAACGATATACCGGCAAATGTGAATGGTGATACTTCAGGAAATACATCAGAAGACACATCCGGCAGTGGCTCGGGTGACTTGTCTGGTAATTCTGGTAAAATTTCCATTGTCGCCAGTATTGCCTCTCAAACGCGTGCTCCACAATTGGGAAGTGATGGAAGCGGCAGTTTTCAGAAAGGAGATAAGATGACTCTTTGTGTAACGGGAGGAGCTGCACCAGTAGTGACTGATTATGCTTATGAGCTTGATTTTCTTAAATGGCCTGATTTTGGACTTTCAGAAGAGGTATCACAAGTCACTTTCTCAGCTTGTTATCCCACACAGAAAGTGGAGAAGGATGGCACTTTTGAATTTAATTCGTTCAATTCCTCCTATGGAGATTTGTTGCTTGCCGCTGCCCAGCCGGTAGAAGTAGGTACTTCTGAAGCCGTGTCACTTACTTTTCGCCATGCATTGCATCGTCTTAATTTGGAGTTTCTGCCAGGAAAAGGGTATACGGAGGAGGATTTGGACCTGATGTCATGCACTTTTTCTGCGAAGACCACTTGCGTGGTAGATGCAGTGAAGGGAAGTGTGAAGGAGGTGAAGGATGAACAAGGAAGCCTTACTGCAACGGGGGCAAAAGCTTCGTTCTATCTGGTGCCCCAAGCGACAGATGGGATTTCTTTCACTCTTACTTTAGGTGGTGAAACCAAGCATTTTACCCTGGATGCTTTATTTAAGCAGTCGGGTAATCCGCAGGCTGCATTGGAAAGTGGCAAATCGTGCACTCTGACCTTGAAAGTGGGCCGTGACGGTATTACCGTATCCGGTGGCAGTATCGGAGCCTGGGAAGATCAGGCCACAGCCGATGGAGAGGTGGTGATTGGCTGATTGCTGTGGGTAGGACTTGAATCAGGAAGATTTTTGATAAACATAAGAGGGCAGATTTCATTGATTTGATGAAGTCTGCCTTTTTTGTTGTTGCTTGTTGATGGAAGCTTACAGATATTCATCTGTAAATTTTTACCTTTGTAAGAGAGAATTTTAGATACAAACAAGAATCAACAGTATTATGAATAGAATTATAGTAGTGACGGGGGGAGCTGGAGGTATCGGACGTTGCATCGTCGCACATTTTGCTTCTCAGGGGGATAGTGTATATTTTATAGACCAGAATCAGCAGGCCACTCTCACACAAGTGGAAAAGATGCGTGAGAGAGGCTGGCAGGTGACCGGATTTGTCGGCGATGTGGCAGAGAAACAGGCTTTGGAGGAATTTGCAGCTTTGGTGCTTCGTGAACATCCGGAAGGTATACATTGCCTGATTAATAATGCTTGCTTGATGCGGGGAGGTATCCTTTCTGACTGTGATTATGAAAGTTTTCTGTATGTGCAGCGTGTGGGGGTAGTGGCACCTTATATGTTGGCCCGGTTGTTCAAAGACCATTTCCAAGGGATGGGAGCGATTGTAAACATTTCGTCTACGCGTGCTTTTCAATCGCAGCCGGATACGGAGAGTTATACAGCCGCTAAAGGAGGAATTACATCGCTGACTCATGCTTTGGCCGTTAGTTTGTCGGGCATAGCGCGTGTAAATTCGGTAGCTCCCGGATGGATTGATACCGGTGCCTATCATGAAGAAGCGCATTATGAAGCAGTCTATAGTACGGGAGATACCGCCCAGCATCCGTCAGGCAGGGTGGGAGAGCCTGCCGATATTGCCCGTGTGGTGGATTTTCTTTGTGACGAACGCAATTCATTTATCAATGGAGAAAATATTACGGTAGATGGTGGTATGATCCGTTTGATGGTGTATCATAATGACTGTGGATGGACTTATGAGCCTTAAGTATTGGGAAAAGGATAATTCTTTTTGTCTCTTTCTCTCTGTGTGCGGAATTTCATAGGAGAAACTCCTGTCTTCTTTACGAAGAATTTACCAAAGACGGACTGGTCTGAAAATCCTAATTTTTCTGCAATTTCCTTAATATCCAGGTCTGTACATTCCAACAGCTTACGTGCGTCAGCACAGAGCAGTTCGCTGATATGAAAACGGACGGTGTGTCCGGTGATGTGTTTTACGATACGTGAAAGGTAGGTGGTTGAGATGTGCAGACTTTCTGCATAAAACCCTATGTCATGGTGCTGGCGATAATTTTCCATCAACGTTTTTTTGAATAGCCTGAAAATATCTGTGGAGCGTCGTGCATAATCCGGAACTTCATGGCGGGTTTGAGTCAATATATCAGCTATCTGTAGAAGACAGAAACTGCATAAGTGGTTCAGAATACTGTCGTAATAGTTGGCTGCATTTTTTCTGCATGGTGCAAATAGAGCGAAGATTTTTTGCAGGTAAGTAGCTTGTTCGTTTTCCAATAAGAATACCGGTAGCTGATAGTGTCCCAAGTAGTGTGCCAGTTGTTCATATAGTGGCTGTCCGTCGGGTAAGCTATCAAAGAAAGTTGGTTTCAGATAGAGGAGCATGGACTGGAAGTGAGAACTCGTAGCCTGAATCATGCATTTTGTGCTGGGGGTAAGTGTAACTAAATGTGCAGGTTGAAGTTCGTAAGTCTGATATTCATCTGCCAGTTGGGCTGTTCCGTTTGTGACGAGAAGAAAGAAAAATCCTTCTTTCAATTCGGCTTTTCCGGTAGGAACCGATGAGGAGGTAAGTTCGCAGTAGCATGTGCTTTCAGTTCCGTTGCCATGTGTTTGTATGATTTCAAGTAGAGTCGGATTCATCGTATTTATTTTTGTGGATAAAATTAAGAGTTGTTTCGTTTTTGACCAAAATTAGTCTTCCTTTTATGAATAAGGAATGAAAAAAATAAGGGAACTTTGCGGCACTTTTGATAAAGAGAACAAGTATGAATAAATTTATGTGCCGGCGCTACCTGCTGTTTTGCGTATCTTTGTTTGTTAATGCACTGGGAATTGCCTTCATTACCAAAGCTGCATTAGGTACTTCGCCTATTACGAGTGTGACTTACGTATTGAGTATGTTCACTCCCTTTACCATTGGTCAGTGGACCATCCTGTTGAATCTTCTTTTTGTGATACTGGAATTGTTCTTAATGACACGTGAAGATTTGAAATCTGATTTGCGCATGTATCTTCTGCAGATTCCTATCTCTTTCAGCTTTGGTATGTTTATTGACCTTTGTATGCATTATATTCTTTTCTGGCTCAATCCCGTAGAATATGTGTATATGATTGTGGCCTTATTGATTGGATGTGTGATTTTAGCTGTAGGAATTGCACTTGAGGTAAAGGCCAATGCCGCGATGATGGCCGGAGAATATTTTGTAAAGGTCATTACCCGTCGGTTTCGCGGAGAGTTCGGTTATATAAAACTCGGATTTGACGTGACATTGGTAGCTATTGCTTGCTTGTTATCACTTGCTTTTATGTCGGGGGTGTACGGAGTGCGTGAAGGAACTGTGATTTCTGCCTTGGTAGTCGGTCCGATTGTGCATTTTGTAAGTCCGTATTACCGTTTCCTAGATAAATGGATTACAGATGCTTCTGTGCGGAACGTACCGGATTTTTCACAAGGGCAACATGTGGTTATTACTATAGCGCGTGAATATGGCAGTGGAGGGCATCTGCTGGGTGAAATGCTTTCCAAAGAATTGGACATCAAACTTTATGATAAAGAATTCATACGTATGGCAGCCCAGCGGAGCGGGATGGATGAACAGTATACTGTGAAAAACGAGCAGTCCATTCCTTCCTTCTGGTTGAAGTGCATTCTTTCAAAAAATAGTGAGCAGCCATTGGAATCCAGCCTTTCTTCAGACGATGTATTATTTGTGTCGGAAAGTAAGATTATTCAGGAACTGGCCGCAAAGGAATCTTGTATCATTGTGGGACGCTGTGCCGACTTTGTATTGAAAGACTATCCGAAGGTGCTGAAACTGTTCTGTTATTCCGATTTGTCTCATTCTGTGACCCGTTGCGTGAGCGAATACGGTATTGCGAAAGAAAGTGCTGAAACGGAAATCAAGCGGGTGAATCGCAACCGCATTCATCACTATGAATACTATACGGGAGAGAAATGGGGAGAACCTCATCGGTATGATTTGATGCTGAATACCGGGGCTCTTGACTTGAAAACGGCTTGTCAGCTGGTGAGAGGAGTTTATCAGGGGTTAGAGAAGGCCTGATAAACCATTTCAGAAATTTGTGCGATAATGGCTTCCGTATCCTCCATGCTTTCCTGTGAGTCTTTGACAAAAACAACGAGGGTATAACGGTGACCATTAGGGAACTGTACAAATCCGGCATCGTTAATGGCAATGAGTTGTCCCGATGCGTTGCGGTCGCCAGTACCGGTTTTATGCCCTACGGTGACCTGCTTGTCTTGTAGAGGGTGGACTATTCTGCTTGTTCCAGTCTGACAGGTGACAAGGGCTTCTTTGATGAATTCCTGATGAGGTTTGTCGAATAAAGTCCGGGTAAGTAGAGCCTCGATGACTTCTGCGGTAGCCAGCGGAGTGCTCCAGTTTTCATAGCCAAGGTTCAGGTCCTGGTGCATGTCGTCTTCTGTGTATTGGATAGAAAAATCGTTGATTCCCAAACTACGGATATAACGGTCGGTCACCGCAGGACCTCCGGTAAATTTGAACAGGATGTCGCATGCATTATTGTCGCTTAAGTGGAGGGTGTATTCCATTAATTGCTTAAGTGAAAACTTTCCTCCGTGAGGGTACCGGTCTCTTAGCGGACTGTAAGTATTGGGCTGCAGGTCTGTGCTGTCTACGGTAAGCAAGGTATCAAAGGAGAGCTGATGTCTTTTACAGTAATCTCCCACAGCCAGTGCCTGATGTAATTTGAATACGCTCATCAACGGGTAGCGTCGGTTGTTCTCTATGGTGACAGTATCTTTTCCGTCTGCAATGATGGCTACTCCCACTTCAGCTTTTTGCTGTGAGATAAACTGATGGATATTGGTGTATAGTTCTTGAAAGCGATTGCCGGCCAATACATAGGCTGGAAATAGGATGAATAATAAGAGAATCAGACGGTTTGTTTTCATATTCGTACGGGGAAATTTATGATATTTCTATGTCTTCTTCGTGAAGAGAGGGGATGGAAAACAAAAAGAGACCATTTCGTGGAGATAGTCTCTTTTCAAAATTCGTTTTCAGTAGATTATGCTTCAGCGCAAGGAATTACAGAAACATAGCTTCTGTCTTCGCGACCTTTCTTGAAACATACAGTACCATCTACCAATGCGTAAAGAGTGTGGTCACTACCCATACCTACGTTTTCAC